>ERZ807291.17-NODE-17-length-235243-cov-69.027110_pt1 | contig 235243 bp, 211 predicted proteins | sample MGYA00521257_ERZ807291 | MGnify/ENA primary metagenome ERZ807291 (study PRJEB31413, sample SAMN03169783) | marine metagenome | biome: Marine; feature: Water; material: Subsurface seawater | place: North Sea | collected 2011-04-28 | depth 1 m m ... | reverse complement strand
ATTGGAAAGATTTAGCGTCTATTACTAAATGGAAAAACAATATAGAACATACAGAGGCTAGAGTTAAAGGAAGAAATAAATGGTATCAACAATATCAATTAAGAATTTGTAAAGTAGAAAGAGACTATGGTTTTAAGAGATAATTGGTATTATTTGTTGTTAGTTCTTATGGTAGCCTCATGCCAAAAAGGAACATCTAATTTTAATGATTCTCAAGTTTTTAGATACAATGAACATTCTAACATTACCTCTTTAGATCCGGCTTTTGCAAAAGATCAACGGAATATTTGGGCCGTAAACCAATTGTATAATGGATTGGTTCAATTAGATGATAGTTTACAAGTTAAACCCAGCATCGCAAAGAATTGGGACATTTCAGAGGATGGGAAAGTGTATACTTTTTCACTTAGAGATGATGTTTATTTTCATAAACATGGCTTATTTGGGATTGATTCTACAAGATTAGTTACTGCTCTTGATTTTGAGTATAGTTTTCATAGACTTTTAGATAAAAATGTTGCATCACCTGGTGCTTGGGTATTACAAAACGTAAAAAACTTTTCAGCGATCAGTGATACAGTTTTTAAAATAGAATTAAAACAAGCTTTTCCTCCATTTTTGGGATTGTTAGCAATGAAATATTGTTCTGTTGTTTCTCGAGAAGCTATTGAATATTTTGATGATGAATATCGTTCAAATCCAATAGGAACAGGGCCTTTTCAATTTAAACTATGGGTAGAAAACACCAAGCTTGTTTTGCGCAAAAATCCAACTTATTTTGAAAAAGATAGTGAAGGAAATCAACTTCCGCATCTTGAGGCGGTAGCGATTACATTTTTACCAGATAAGCAAAGTGAATTCTTGCAATTTATTCAAGGAAATCTAGATTTTATGAAAAGCTTAGATGCTTCCTATAAGGACGATGTTATTTCAGTAGATGGAACATTACAACCAAAATATAATCATTTGATTAGAATGCAAACTGGACCATATTTGAATACAGAGTATTTAGGTATCTATTTAGAAAACAGCCAATCAATTATTAAAAACAAATTGATTAGAAAGGCTATTAATTATGGATTTGATAGAGTAAAAATGATTAAATATTTACGAAATGGAATTGGAACTCCTGCCATTAACGGTTTTATCCCTTCAGGATTACCCTCTTTTAATAATTTAGAAGGATATCGCTATAATCCAAAAGCAGCACGTAAATTACTTCAGCAATTTATAAAAGAAACAGGAGTTAAGAACCCCTCAATTACCATTACAACTAATAGTAATTATTTAGATTTATGTGAGTTTATTCAGCGAGAGTTGCAAAATATTGGATTAGATGTTACGATAGATGTAATTCCTCCTTCTTCCTTAAGACAGGGAAAGGCAACTGGTAAATTCTCTATTTTTAGAGCAAGTTGGATAGCAGACTACCCTGATGCAGAAAACTATTTATCATTATTCTATAGCAAGAATTTTACGCCTAATGGCCCTAACTATACTCACTTTAAAAATATAGTTTTTGATTCTCTATATGAAAAGTCAATTTCTGTTGTTAATAATCTTGAGCGTTATAAATTATACCAAAAAATGGATAGTATTATAATAGAAGAAGCACCAGTAATTCCATTGTATTATGATCAAGTAATTCGTTTTTCACAGAAAAATATTGAAGATTTAGGAATTAATCCAATAGATATGTTAGATCTCAGAAGAGTTTATAAATTAAATTAATGTAGTAAAGTCTTAATTTTTTAGTCTTGCTAGAATAGGGAAGTGGTCTGAGTATGGAACCTCAAATGTTTTAAAATTATTAACTTCAAAAGTGTTATCTACTAAAATAAAATCTATTCTAAGTGGATACAAATAATTAAAAGTTTTTCCCATACCTCCTCCAGCTATTTTAAATGCATCTTGTTTGTTTTTGGAGAGTTCTCTATATACCCAAGAAAATGCTGAGTTATTAAAGTCTCCACAAAGTATTTTTCTTCCATTCCATTTTTTTTCGTGTTCCAAAAATAATTCTACTTGTTTTGCTTGTTTTTTAAAAGAGGCTTTCATGCGTTGAATCAGTTTCTCTGAATTTTGTTCACCAAAATTTTCTTTACTAGTATTCATTTTTAAAGATTCTAAATGAATATTATATACTCTAATAGTATCTTTATCTTTTACTATATCTACAAAAATTATATTATTTGCACTGTTCTTAAGATCTAAAGAGCCTTTGTTGATTACTTTATATTTAGAGAAAATGGCTAATCCAAATTTATTATTGTTAGATTTTGTTTTTATGAATGAATATGGATAATCAATTTTAAGGTTATTTGATTTATAATATTCTTGAATAGATAAAATATCTGGTTTTTTATTACTTATAAAAGTTGATATTTTTTCAGCTATTTTTTTATCCTCGCTCCATTTGTAATGATTAAATAAGCGAACATTATAACTCATAATCTTTACATCGGTATTAAGAAATATTTTTTTTTCTGAAAACTTATAAATATTATTTATATATCCCATGCCTAATAAAATTGTTATAGAAGATATAAAAACGTATTTTTTTAATTTTATAATCCAATAAATAATAAAAAATAGATTTAAAATAAAAAGAATGGGAACTGCTAAACTTATGATGGTAAAAATTGGACTTAATTTTGGAGATATATATGGCAATACATAAGATAAAAGTAAAAGTATTGATACTATTAAATTTGTAAGAATTTGTATTTTATTCCAAAATGAGTTTTTTTTCATAAAATGAATATTGTTTAAAAGAAAACATAATATATGAATAGCGAGTCTAAGTTAATCTATCTTATTTACCTTGCTTAAATAGGAATTCTTTCTCTTTTTGTGTGAGGGTGTCATATCCAGATTTGCTAATTTTATCTAAAATTGCATCTATTTTCACCTGATCATTATCTTTAGTATTACTATTTTTATTTTTTTTGGATGACTTATAGACCGTTTTTAAAGGTTTAGTTTTCTTGTTGAATAATTTTGAAAACCAATCAAAACTTGATGTTTTATTGTTAGTAGACTGAGAGACATATATATATCCAAACAAAGCACCTCCTATATGGGCAATATGACCACCACCATTTCCTCCTGCAAGAGAAATTAAATCAAATAGTATAAATACTAAAGCCAAATGCCAAACTTTTACATATCCAATAAACCTTAGTTGAAGTTGGTAATTTGGTATGTAGGTTGCAATTCCTATAACTATAGCTGTAATTCCGGCAGAAGCACCAACCATTGTGTGTATTTTTCCTTTAAATAAAGGAAAATAACTATAACTGATTAAGTAAAGTAATCCTCCAAATAAAGTTCCTAAAATATAAAAATTAAGAACTTGTTTTTCAGAAAAATAGTCTAAAAATAATCTACCAAAATAATGAAGTACCAAACAGTTAAATAAAATGTGTAAAAATCCACTATGTAAAAACCCATAGGTAACTATTGTCCACGGTTTAGTAATAAAAACATCTATTGAAGATGATAATGAAAACCATTGAAAAATAATGTTCGATTGTTTTTCATATAATCCACTGAAAGAGGATGTTATTAGTGTAATTATAAATATTGCTATATTTATATATATTAACTTTTGTACAATATTCGCGGATTTAAATTTTGTTTGTAATTCTCTAAACACCTGCATTATTTATAGTATTTAAATTGATTTTGTTTCCAATAGTAAGCTAATAAAAATCCTATTAATGCCCCTCCTATATGAGCAAAATGAGCAACATTTCCGATGGAGTATTTCGTCATTCCAAAAAATAAATCACCAAGTAAAATTAATGGAATGAAGTATTTTGCAGCAATTGGTACTGGAAAAAATATAAGCGCAAGTTTAGCATCTTTAAAATACATTCCAAATGCCACAAGGACACCATATACAGCACCAGAAGCTCCAACTGCTGGTGTGTGAAATAAACTATAAAACTCAGTTAGTTCCTCTTTCGTTAAACTTATAACATCTGCAAAATTAGTGTACACTCCTGTATCTAAAATGTTTGAAATCTCAGAAGATGTTAGACCATCTTGAGTAAGAATTTCATAAAAACCATTAAACTGATAGTAGTTAACTAAAGAATATATTAGTCCAGCTCCTACGCCCGCAGAAAAGTAAAAAAATAAGAATTTATTTTGTCCCCACATTTTTTCTAATGGAGTTCCAAATGCCCATAAACCATACATATTAAAAAGGATGTGAGGAAAACTACCATGCATAAACATATGAGTTATGTATTGCCATATCCCAAAATGATTATTTTTAGGAAAGTGCAATGCAAAAATATTGGTGAGATCTAAATTTATAATTTGAGGAGCAACAAATAAAATAATATTAACTATTATTAAATGCTTAATTCCTTCTGTAATTTTTATTCCATTCATATGTTAAGAATCAAATAATTGGTCAATTTCTTGTAATGTTAACGTTTTAAAAGTTGCTTTACCCGTGGGGGATAAACTTGGTTCACTACATAAAAAAAGACTATTTACAAGACTTTCTTGTTCTTTTTGAGATAGGTAATGACCTGTTTTAATGGCTAAAGATTTAGCAAAAGATTTAGCCATAACATCCAGTGGTTTAAAATTAGCATCTGGTATGTCTAAATTAATATTTTCAAGAAGCTCCTCCAATACTTTGGAGATTTTACTTTCTGATATAGAAACAGGTGTTCCTTTTATGGTCACAGATTCTTTTGTGAAAACATCAAAACAGAATCCAACATTTTCAAGCTCAGATTTTAACGTATAAATCATTTCAATCTCAGCAGAAGAGAAAGAAATAGTAATCGGAAATAGTAATTGTTGGCTGTGTATTTCTTTTAAATTTACACTTTCTAAAAATTCCTCATACAATACTCTTTGATGCGCAAATGATTGATTTATCAAAACAACACCAGATTTTATAGAACTAAGTAAGAATTTTCTTTGAATTTGAATAGTTTTATTTGGTAGATGATTAGATTCTTGCTCAAATAAGGTTTCTTGTTGATCAATTTCTTGAGTAGAAACATATAAACTTTCCCATTTAGCTGCGTCTTCTCTTACCTGAAAAGGTTTATTTTTTATTTCCTTTTCAAAAGGATTAAAAGATGAATCAATGGTAATTTTTGGTGTTAAAGGGCTTAATTCTTCTTTAGAAAAATTGTAGGGTGTGTCTAGGGTAGCATCTCTATTAAAATCAAGAATAGGTGCAATGTTATATTGACCTAAACTATGTTTTACGGTTGCTCTTAATATCGCATATATTGCCTTTTCATCCTCAAATTTAATTTCTGTTTTCGTTGGGTGTATATTTATATCTATGCTCTCGGTAGGAACGGTTAAATATAAAAAGTAGGAGGGATGATATCCTTTTTCTAGTAATCCGTCAAAAGCAGCAACCACTGCATGATTTAGATAAGGACTTTTCACATATCGGTTATTCACAAAAAAGAATTGTTCACCTCTTTTTTTCTTTGCATATTGTGGTTTGGCAACAAAACCTTCCATAGAAATCATCTCTGTATTCTCTGAAACTGGAACTAATTTTTCATTCATTTTAATTCCAAAAATTGCTACAATTCTTTTTCTTAAATTAGAATCTTTTAAACGGTAAACTTCGTTATCATTGTGATGTAGGCTAAAAGAAATTTCTGGATGTGACAATGAAATTCGTTGAAATTCATCAATGATATGTCTAGTTTCTATGGTATCAGACTTTAAAAAATTTCTTCTAGCAGGTATATTGAAGAATAAATTTTTTACTGATACGTTAGTACCAGTTGGTGTTGAAGTTTGTTCTACATAAGAAATTCTACTCCCATTTATTTTAATATGTGTTCCTAATTCTTGAGAATCTTGTTTAGTTTTCATTTCAACATGAGCAATAGCAGCTATAGACGCCATTGCCTCTCCTCTAAACCCTTTAGTTTTTAATTTAAACAAATCATCAGCAGAATTAATTTTCGAAGTTGCGTGTCTTTCAAATGCTAGTTTAGCATCTGTATTACTCATGCCTTTTCCGTTATCGATAACTTGTATTAACGTTTTCCCTGCATCTCTTATAATTAGTTTTATAGATGTTGCTTTGGCGTCAATGGAATTTTCTAACAATTCTTTGACTACAGAAGATGGTCGTTGAACTACTTCACCTGCTGCAATTTGATTTGCAACATGATCTGGTAAAAGTTGAATAATGTCTGACATTATTTTTTACTAAAAATTGATAGATCAAAATCTATGATGAATAAAAAAATGAGTACAAGTATAGCTATGATGTAGAGTACAACTTTGTTTGAATTTGAATGGGAATCGTCTAGTTGATAATTTTCGTCATTTATCGAAACTATATTTTGCTCCCCTTTTAAATTACTAATAGCATCCGTTATTTTTCCCTTTAAGCTTGTATTGGAAGTAGTAGAAATCCTGAATTCGTCAAACTTATGTTTAATTGCATAAGGATTACCCTCTCCTTTGTAGTATCTGGGTTTGTAATCAAATTTTTTATTTTTTCTTTTTATAATTCCCATGCAGAGTTATGTAAATTCTTTAATTACCAATAATACAATAGATTGTTAGGTAGCTTGTCAAAGTTACTTAATAATAAAATAATGGTCAAGGTTTGTTGGTAAGATACTTTGTTAAATCTAACTTAAAGAAGCCATTTTGATTGCTGCTGTAGCGCATTCTACACCTTTGTTTCCTAATTTACCTCCAGATCTGTCCATGGATTGTTGTTTTGTATTATCTGTTAATACACAGAAAATAACAGGAGTGTTAAATTTCATATTTAGGTCTACAATTCCTTTGGTTACACCATTACAAACAAAATCGAAATGTTTTGTTTCTCCTTGAATTACATTACCTATTGCGATAACAGCATCTAGTTGAAGAGTTTCAATCATTTTTTTACATCCATAAACTAATTCAAAACTACCAGGAACCTCCCATGTAATAATATTGTTAGGATCTGCTCCACAATCAATTAATGTAGCAACAGCACCTTTGTGTAGGTTTTGCGTAATTTCAGGATTCCACTCAGAAACAACAATCCCAAACCGAAATTTTTTCGCGTTTGGGATAGTTTCTTTATCGTAATGAGATAAGTTAGTTGTTGCCATTGATACTATTGAGCATATTTAGCGCTGTAAATATATTTATCGATATTCCTACCAATCTCTGTGGTAGAATAATTTTCTTTGATTTGTGTAAATAATTTCTCTGCTTTAGAGAATTTATTTAAGGACAAGGCTAATTTTCCAGCTTTAAATAAGAATAAAGGTGTTGTAAATTCATTATTTTTTTTGTTGGCAGCTTTTTCATAGTAATCCAAGGCATCTTCAGTTTGATCGATGTCTGCAAAAGCATCACCAATTGCGCCAATTGCTGTAGGCCCAAGAATCTCATCATCAGAGTCGAATTTACTGAGATATTCTATAGCTTTTTCATATTCTTTTAATTTAAGGTAGGAGACACCGGCGTAATAGTTCGCAATATTAGCAGACTTTGTTCCGCTGAATTGTGTTGAAATATCTAAAAAACCATATTTATTATCAGCACCTTCTAAACCTAATTGTAATAATGAATCTATATCATCTCCAGAGGCCAAACCAGCTTCATTGAAATATTTTCTTGGGAAAGCTAACTCATTAGAGGCAGCTTCTTCTTGAGGTTCAACAATAAACTTATTGTACCCTAAAAAACTTAAAATTAATGCAATAACTACGACTAAACCATAAAATAATGGCTTGCTGTTTTTTTCAATCCATTGTTCGGATTTTGAGGCAGATTCGTCTAATGTATTAAAAACCTCTGCAGTAGTACTTTGCATTTTCAGAGCTTCTTGCTCTTTTTTGTCTTTAGGTTTGTAACCCTTTTTCTTATATGTTGCCATATTTAGTGTAAAAATTAGTAGCGCAAAAATAGTTTTTTTAATTGGATATAGAAAGCCAATATATCGTAATTTTTCAATAATTTGCATAAGATTACTTACAACAATTTTTAGTTATGTATTTGCAAAAATTATCTTTAGTAAATTTCAAAAATTTTGAATCCAAGACTTTTGAGTTTAAAGAAAAAATCAATTGTTTTGTTGGTTTAAACGGATTGGGTAAAACAAATATTCTAGATGCTATTTATTATTTATCATTTGCAAAGAGTTATTTTAATCCCATAGCTGGCCAAAATATAAAACATGAAAAAACATTTTTCGTGGTTGAAGGAGATTATACAATTAATGAAAGATTAGAAAAGATAATTTGTAGTTTAAAGAAGGGGCAAAAAAAAGTTTTAAAAAGAAACGGTAAGGCTTATGATAAATTTTCTGAGCATGTTGGTCAAATTCCACTCGTAATTATATCTCCCTCTGATAGAGATTTGGTTATAGGTGGTAGTGATGCAAGAAGAAAATTTATAGATGGTGTTATCTCTCAGCAGGATAAAAGTTACCTCCAAGATTTACTATCTTACAACAAACTGTTGTCTCAAAGAAATGCCTTGTTAAAGTATTTTGCGGCAAATAGAACATTTGATGAGGTAAATTTATCTGTATATAATGACCAAATGATTTCTTTTGGGACTTCTATTTTTAAAAAAAGGAAAAAGTTTTTAGAAAAGTTTATCCCTATTTTTAATGAAAAACATTTTATTATATCAAACAATAATGAAAAAGTTAATCTAGTATACAAAAGTCAATTACTTACCTCTGATTATAGAACTTTATTAGATAAAAATTTAGAGAAAGATAAAATATTACAGTATACTACTGTGGGAATTCATAAAGATGATTTAAGTTTTGAAATAGGTGGTTTCCCTATTAAAAAGTTTGGTTCTCAAGGACAACAAAAATCCTATTTAATAGCACTAAAATTTGCGCAATTTGAATTTATAAAACAACAATCTAACTTAATCCCCATACTTTTATTAGACGATATTTTTGACAAATTAGATGAAAATAGAGTTTCACAAATTATTGAGTTAGTCAATAAAAATGAATTTGGACAGATTTTTATTACTGATACACACTCTGACAGAATAGAAAATGTTATCAAACAGAGCAATAAATCATATCAAATTTTTAACTTGTGATTGTAAGAGTTATATATTGGCAATATTTAATCAACTATTTATTAAGTAAATAATGGCAAAAAGAGAAAATGAATCCTTGGCTATAAGCAAACTAATGGAATCTTTCATTAAAGAGAATAATTTGTCTAAAGGGATGCAGAAAATTAAAATTGAGGAGGCTTGGGAAAAACTTATGGGTAAAGGGGTGATTGCTTATACTCAATCTATTAAACTTCAAAACACCACCTTAATAGTAAGTCTTACATCTTCTGTGTTAAGAGAAGAATTAAGTTATGGTAAAGATAAAATAATAAATATGTTAAATGAAGAAATGGGTGCTAGGGTAGTATCGAAGCTGATGCTAGTTTAAAAAAAATAAAAAACATTTTAAATAAAAAAAACTGAGTAGATCACTCAGTTTTTTTTATTAAGTAGGGTTAGGAATTAAAATTTCTCTCTTCCTGAAAAGTGAAAACTTCCTTCTATTTCAGCATTTTCGTCACTATCTGATCCATGAACTGCATTTTCTCCCATAGAAGTAGCATATAATTTTCTAATTGTTCCTTCTGCCGCATCAGCAGGATTAGTTGCTCCAATTAGGGTTCTGAAATCTTCAACAGCATTATCTTTCTCTAGTATAGCTGCAATTATAGGTCCTCTTGTCATAAACTCTACTAACTCTCCAAAAAAAGGTCGTTCGTTATGCACTGCATAAAAAGATTCAGCATCATTCTTGGTCATTTGTGTTTTTTTCATTGCCACAATTCTAAAACCTGCAGAATTAATCTTGTCTAGGATTGCACCAGTATGACCGTTTTCTACACCATCTGGTTTAATCATTGTGAATGTTCTATTTGTTGCCATTTTATTTTGTATTTATGTTTTATAAATCGGCGCAAAAGTACATAATTTTTTAATAAAATTGTATCTTCGCTGATTATGATTTTGAAACAAATTAAAGAATTAAAAACATTTTTAGACACCCCTAAAAGAGTGGTTATTGTTGGACATAGAAATCCAGATGGAGATGCTATGGGGGCTACTCTTGGGTTGTTTCACTATTTAAAAAAGAAAGGTCATAAACCAACTGTAGTAGTGCCTAATGAATACCCTAAATTTCTCCATTGGCTTCCTGGATCGAAAAAAACTTTCAGATTTGATTGGCAAAATTCACAATCACAAAAAGCCATAAAAAATTCAGACATCATCTTTTTACTTGATTTTAATGCGCTACACAGAGTAGGTCATGATATGCAATCTACCTTAGAAAAGTACCAAAATGATTTTGCTTTAATTGATCATCATCAAGAACCTGATGAATTCGCTTATATGTATTCCGATACAGAAATGTGTTCCACCTGCCAAATGATATACCATTTTATTGAGAAAATGGGAGATATTCATTTATTAGATTCAGATATAGCCTCTTGTTTGTATACAGGTATTATGACTGATACAGGCTCCTTTAGGTTTCGTTCAACAACCAGTTTAACTCATAAGGTAATAGCCCATTTGATTGACAATGGTGCAGAAAATCATAGAATTCATAGCAATGTATATGATTCAAGTTCTTTTGGTCGCTTGCAACTTCTTGGACAAGCATTAAGTAATCTTAAAGTTTTACCCGAGTATAAAACTGCATACATCACATTAACAGAAGATGAAAAAGAAGCTAATAATTTTGTTAAAGGAGATACTGAAGGGATTGTAAACTACGCACTTTCTGTTGAAGGTGTTATTTTAGCTGCAATTTTCATTGAAGATAAGGAGCAGCAAATTATTAAGATATCCTTTAGATCTAAGGGTACCTTTTCTGTTAATAAATTTGCCAGAAAACATTTTAATGGTGGAGGACATGATAACGCTTCCGGAGGAAAATCTGATCTTTCAATGGATGAAACCTTGATTAAATTTTGTGATTTATTAGAAGACAATAAAGAACAATTAATTCATTCATATGACTCTTAAAAATTGTCTTTTACTATCTTCTTTGTTTTTGATTTCTTGTTCAGAGCAACAAGCCAGAAAACCTATAACTGTTAGTAACTCAAGCTCTTTGACCTCTACCTCAACTATTTTAAAAAAAATAAATTCAATAGAGGAATTTAAAATTATCAATTACATCAAAAAAGATACTTTTCATGACTATATTCGTTCTCCAAATGGTTTTTGGTATAGATACATAATAAAAAAATCTGAAAATTCAATTTCACCAAAAAAAGGAGATTTAGTTCAAATAAGCTATGAGATTTTAGATTTAAAAGATCAAATTATATACTCTAAGCAATTTAATGGAATTAAAAATTATAAAGTTGATGAAGAAGATTTTATTCCTGGTATTCAACAAGGTCTCAAATTAATGAAAATAGGAGAAACGGTTAAGTTCATAATTCCTTCTTTTAATGCCTATGATGTAGTTGGAGATGAAAATAAAATTGGTATAAATAAATCTATAATAAGTACAGTAACATTAATAAATATTAAATAAATTAAAATGAATATTATCAAAAACACTCTAGTAATTTTAGTTACATCAGTATTGTTTTCTTGTGGAAACCAAGTAAAAGAAGTAAAATCTTTAGAAACTGATATAGATTCAGTTAGTTATGCTGTGGGTTTAAATATGTCTAACCAATTAAAGAATAGTTTTAAAGAAGTAAATATAGATATTTTAAGTCAAGCCATAAGAAATGGACTAGATTCTACTAACTTGTTGTTAGAGACAAAAGATCTTCAAAAAACAATCCAAACTTATTTTCAAAAGAAACAATTAGAGAAAAAGAAGGAGGATCTTGCTAAGTTTGAGGTTTATAAAAAGCAAGGAATTAGTTTTTTAGAGTCAAACAAAACAAAACAAGGAGTTAAAACTACTGAAAGCGGTTTACAATACATAGTATTAAAAGAAGGTAAAGGTAAGCGCCCAAAAAAAATTGATAGAGTTAAAGTACATTATCACGGTACTACATTAGATGGGGTAGTCTTTGATAGTTCTCTAGACAGGGGTACACCTGCAGAGTTTGGGGTAACACAAGTTATAAGAGGTTGGACTGAAGGTTTGCAATTAATGAAAATAGGTTCGAAATATAAATTTTTTATACCACAAGAATTGGCTTATGGAGATAAACCTAGACCAGGAATAATAAAACCATATATGGCTTTAATTTTTGAAGTTGAATTATTAGATATTAAATAAATAAAAATGAAAAATAGAATTTTACATTTAATATTAGCGTTTTCTATTGTTATTAGCGCATGTAAAGATGAATACAGTGGATTCGAAGACGGTATTTATGCTAACATGGAAACTAACAAAGGAAAAATCATCATTCAATTATACGCAGATAAAGTACCGTTAACTGTTGCAAACTTCGTTTCATTGGCTGAAGGAACTAATCCAAAAGTTACAGATTCTTTGAAAGGTAAAAAGTATTATGATGGATTAACATTTCATAGAGTTATAAAAGATTTTATGATACAAGGAGGAGACCCTCTTGCCTCAGGTCAAGGAGGTCCTGGATACAAATTTTATGATGAATTTTATCCTGATCTAAAACATGATAGTAAAGGAATATTATCTATGGCTAACTCGGGAATTAATACAAACGGTAGTCAGTTTTTTATCACATACAAACCAACTCCCTGGTTAGATGCATATACTAATGATAATCAATTAAAAGACTGTAGCAACCCAAGAGTTGGATGTCATTCTGTTTTTGGGAAAGTTGTTAGTAATTTAGATATTTTAGATTCCATAGTAAAAACAGATGTAATTAATAAGCTTACTATTGTTAGAAAAGGTAAAGAGGCAAAAGGGTTTGATGCTGTAAAAGTATTTGAAGAAGAAATTTCAAAAAGTGCTGAAAAAGAATTGGAGAGATTAGCCCAAATGGAAAAGTTTGAAAAAGCAAGGTTAGTTAAATTTGCCAAAGATCAAAAAGTTTTTTACGAAAAAATGGACGTTAAAAAAGCAAAAAAACAAGAGTCTGGATTGCAAATATTAACTCTAAAGAGGGGTAGAGGAAAGAAATTTAATTCAGCTGTAGAATCTACAATTACTTATAGCATGTATTTAGCAGATGGGAAATTGATACAGTCTACTAAAGAAGGAACTCCATTTAAATTTACTCTAGACAAACAACCATTAATACCTGGAGTTAAAGAAGCTATTATGAAAATGAGAGTTGGTGGTAAAGCTAGATTATTTATACCTTATTATTTAGGTTATGGTGAAGCTGGAGGAGGACCGTTTCCTAAAAAAGCCGATTTAATATTTGAACTCGAACTATTAAAAGTAGGTAAATAAGTTGTTAGATAGAATAATACAAATTGACAAGGAGTTACTTATTTTTCTTAATAATTTAGGGAGTGAACAATGGGACAGTTTTTGGTTTGCAATTACAAATCAATTTAATTGGTCTCCATTGTTCGCTCTAGTATTATTTTTAATTTTTAAAAAATTTGGTTGGAAAAGCGGTAGCTTACTATTGTTGTTCTTAATTTTATTAGTTACATTTTCAGACCAATTCACGAACTTTATAAAGAATACATTTGAGCGTTTAAGACCATGTAATACAGATGGAGTAATTCAATTTATTCGACAATTTGACTATAAACCAAGCAGCTTTAGTTTTTATTCCGGTCATGCCGCCTCTTCAATGACATTTACTATTTTTATCATTTTACTTCTTAAAAAGCATGTTAAATATATTTCTTTTTTAATCCTATTTCCACTCCTCTTTGGTTATAGCCGAATATATCTAGCAGTTCACTTCCCAATAGATGTAATTTTAGGCTATTTAGCTGGAATATTTTTTGGATATTTATTTTATAAACTTGCGCAAAAATTATCTCTGACAACTAAATTTCAATAAACAAAATTTTTATTTTTCTAATTTACTTATAGATTCTTTAAGAAGTAATTAAAAGAAAAGTTTGGAAAATTATTTTTTATTATTGTAGTATAAATACTTTGTACTATGATAGTAAGATGTTATTAGACTATCCATTGAAGATACTATATCAGGATACATATTACTAACATCTATATTATCTTTATCCGAAATTTTGTATAAACTCTTGAAATTATTTTGAATAGTCTTAGTAAAATAAAAATTATTTTGAATTAACCCGATACCCGGTTCACCTTTTATTTTTAAATAAAGAAAACCAAATGAATTCGTTTTTAGAGTATCTAATGCGTTAGATCCTAAAGTGAAATTAGTGTAATCAGATTTAGCAACTGTTGCAAGAGTTGGAAATAAATCTGCTAGCTTGGCGATCGTTGATATTTTTTTGGGTTTGAGGTATTTTGGTGCATGAATAAAGAAAGGCACGTGATGTAATTGAAAACCTAAATCAAATTCTTTTTTAAACGATTCTGTTTCATTCATAGAGGTATTATGATCTCCAAAAAATGCAAAAATAGTATTATCGTAATATCCAGATTCTTTTGCTTTATTTAAGAAAGTTTTTACATTAAAGTCTAGATATCTTAAAGCATTCAGTTGAGCTAATGAAATGAATCCAGATTCTTTTAGTGTAGTTTTATCTATATCTCCTTCAACAAGTGGTTTATAGGACTCTTTGTTTTGAGGAACTGAAAAAGGTCTATGATTTGTAGCAGTTTGAACATATGCTACAAAAGGTTTTTTAGATGAATGAAGATTTTTAAAAATTTTATCAGATTCATTGAATAAATCATAATCATCAATACCCCAAACATCAGCTCGGTTCTCTACTTCATAGCTGCCTTCTTCATAAATCTTTAAGTTTTTTATATTAGATTTAAACACCCCTCTAATATTTGCCCAATTAGCACTTCCTCCAAGTAAATATAATTTTTCATATCCATCAAATTGATCAAATATGATTTTTTGATCGATTACTCTCAAATTCCTTGAGGCAGTTTCTTTGGTGTCTATATCTGGAAGTCCTGTAATACTTGAGAAGACAGTAGCAGCTGTTCCCGGTTTATGTACATAGAAATTTTCAAAATAAGTACTTTCACTAATAATCTGATCAATATTTTTAGTAGCGTTAGCTACATTACCCTCGTGTCCTAATGCAACAGAACCTAATGATTCTAGCATCACTATTACAAGATTAGGTTTTTGCTTGTGAATAGAATCGAAAGTAACCTCCCTTTTAAATGAAATAGAGTCTTTTGATAAACCTAAGTAATCTGCAATGATTGGAAAGTAAGCTTTGGTTAATTCATTGTTTACACCATCATTTCTAAAATTGTAAGTATCAAAAAAATTTAAAACGGGGTTTAATGCAAATTGGTTAACTGAATTATTTTTTGAAAAAAAAGCTTCACTCCAACGAAGAGGGTAGTGCGTTATACTTCCATAAACTCCAAACGATAGCAACAAAAATATACTAATAAAATACACTGCTTTCATTTTTTTTGAAAGATATGTGACATCTTTTCTAGCCATTTTATCAAATAATTTAATACTTATAAAACGGATGAATACAAATAAAAGAATCAAAGCAAATAACCCCTTATAAACTGGATATGTTTCCATAACTAGTTGAGAAGATATTTTTAAGTTGCTTAGGAATCTTAATGAAGAAGCATCTAATCTTGTAAATAAATAATTATAATAGCCAATATCTATTAAATAAATAATAGTTAATAATAGATATAATAGTATGTGATAGGTAATGGCAATTTTTCTAAAAACCTTCTTCTTAAAAAAAAGATAGTTTTTAGAAAGAATAAATAAAGAAAGAGGGAAGTAGCTAAGAATTACTAGTTTTAAATCAAACCTAATACCATAACTGAATGCAGTTTGAATTTCTTCTTTAGAAACTGATTCAAAATTGCTGATAAAAAAGAAAAAAATAAGTCTAAAAAAGAAAAGGTAAACAAACAGAAAACCAATATTTGATAGGATATATTTTATGTAGTTAGGGAATTTTTTATTCATCTGAATTGTTTAATAATGCAAATCTATAAAAAGGGTTTAATTATTTATAATTAATCAATAATTATATAGTTATGTAATGAACTTACTTTTACCAAATCCATATTATTAGCAGTTTTAATCCCTATGCCAAGATGCGGATACTCATCTAAACTATTTAAAATTGATGGATAAAACTCAAGTGAAATATTTTCCTTACTTGAGGCTCTTATAGTTGATAAATCTATTTTTGCTGGAATACTATAAATTTCATTCCCTTTTTTATTTTGAAAAACTATTTCTATAAAAATATCTTTTAAGTCAATATCAAAATCATATGGGTTTTCAATGGTTGCTTTGATTAAATTTTTAGAATTATTCTTAATGAGTAATTCATCCGAATCAATCAAATAAATTTTAATTTCAAATAATGAACTATAATTTTTAATGAAGGAAATAAAAATAGAATCTTTACCACTATTCATTTTTATTTCTGAGTAGTCTCTTGAAGTTCTTGTAAAATAGGATACCGAATCTGATAAAAATGTTTTATTTCCAGGTATAAATTTAAATTGATTTTTTCTTCCCAAGAAATTTTTCTGATAATGAGGCTTTTCTTTTGTATAAAACCAGAAAATAGCTGAATTCTGAAAGCTATTTATAAATACCCTATCTGTATTTTGTGTTAATTCCCTAGCTTTAAAAACCCATTCTTTGTTTCCATGAAACTCTAATTTAACAGGAATAATACCTTCATTGGCAATAATTATTCTTGCTATTATTATAATTATAATATTTATAAGAGCTAAGTAATTAAATAGTTTAATTTGTTTTTGGTTATCAAGTAGATAATCAAACGTTATTAGTATTAATGGAAGTATAATTGGAGCTATCCATTGAGCCTGAACGTGTCCTCTAAAAGAAGAAAGTAAAAAAAATACAAAAAATCCTGAAATAATATAATTTAAGCCTTTGTGATATAGGTTGGTGCTTTTAATTCCCCTATAAAAAGCTTTATATATGATAATAAATGTGAAACCTATTATAGCAATAGCATTTACGAAATGCATTAAAGAATACTCTATTTTATAGGTAGCTACCGAAGCTCTTTCATACAAATGATATCGTATAGAAGGAAAATCATTCATATACTGCCAGGTTAGATGTGGAATGTAAAGTATAATTACACCTAAACAAACTAACCATAATTTGTAGTCTTTTACTAATTTCCAATTAGAGAGAATCATAAAAAATACAATTAAAACACCTTGATATTTACTGTACATCATCCCAGCAATAGATAGTGTTAGTAGTAAGTAGCTAAGCGTATTTTTTTTTGATAGATATATTTTATAGGCAAATAAGAATAGAGAAAAGAATAGTAATAAAGGGGTGTCTGGAGTGGTTATAAAACCATAAACATTTAATAACGCTGTTGAAAAAATGAGTAGAAGAAATAACCAAGTAAATCTATTTTTTTTCGGATGATCTATAGTTTTCCATAGTAAGTAAACAAGTATGCTAAATGAAATCGACGAAAAAAATCGAACTCCCATTTCATTATTAAATAGAAAATCACTGATTTTAACCCATACTGCAACTAAAGGAGGGTGATCAAAAAAACCCCAATCCATATATTGACTGTACACCCAATAATAAGCTTCATCTGGTAATAATTCTGTATAATTACCTTGAATACTATTAACAATAAAAAAAATAAAAATTACAATGGGTAATAGGTATTTCTGCTGTAATAATTTATCCATTATAATTTTTTAATAATTTTTTCGCAGATGAAAAAGGGGTAGTTTCATTATTTTCTAATAATTCAATTTCCTTTTTTAGAGCAATAAGATTCTTATTGTTTTTATAAAAAGAATCATATAAGTTCTTTTCAATAATGGCCTTTAGCCATGAAATATTTTGATGATTTCTATTAGAAACAAAGAAATTATTTCTTTTCACTAACGATATGTAGCTTTCAATCATCTCCATAACTTCATTTACTCCTGTGCCTTCAAGAGCACTAGCTGTTAAAACTTTAGGCTTCCATCCACTGTTTTTTTGAGGATATAAGTGCAAAGCTCTAGTGAAATCAACTTTGGCAATACTAGCATTTCTAATATTATCTCCGTCGGATTTATTGATAATTATGGCATCTGCCATTTCAATAATACCTCTTTTTATTCCTTGTAGTTCATCACCCGCACCAGCTATTTTTAGAAGTAAGAAAAAATCTACCATAGAATGCACCATGGTTTCACTTTGACCAACCCCAACCGTTTCAATGATGATGGTATCAAAACCAGCTGCCTCGCATAAAATAATAGTTTCTCTTGTTTTTTGAGCTACTCCACCTAAAGAAGTACCCGCAGGTGAGGGTCTAATAAAAGCACGTTTGTTAGTAACTAATTCCTCCATTCTGGTTTTATCACCCAAAATACTCCCTTTGTTGATAGAACTACTCGGATCTATAGCTAGTACTGCAACTTTTTTCTTTTTTTTAGTTAATTGCATTCCTAATGCTTCTATGAAGGTGCTTTTTCCTACACCAGGCACCCCAGTTATACCAATTCTTATTGATTTATTTGCATGAGGTAGGCATTCATTTAAAATAATATTTGCTTTTTCTTGATGTTTCTTGTTAGAACTTTCTATTAACGTAATAGCCCTACTTAAAAAACTAATATTACCAGCCAAAATTTCAGAAGTAAATTTTTTAGCCGTAGGAATTTTATTTCTATTTAATTGAATTTTTTTGGCAGCAATTTTACTAGTTGTCTCTTGTTTTGAAACACCTTCTATTTTAAATAATGTTGAAACTTTTTTTTTAGCCATAATTCCAATGTAAATTTATAAATAAAAATGGTGTAAAGAGAGATTATTTAAAAAACTCTAAATTCTTTCGAAGTATTTTAATTATGATCTAAATAAAAAACATATAAATACTAAATTTAATAGAGATTACTATTTCTGTATTGTTGATAAAGTAACTATCTTTAACTCATAAAAAAAACATCTAATTTTTTATGGAACTCTACAAAGAGAATCAATTAAAAATATACAATTCACTTTCTAAAAGTAAAGAAATATTTAACCCTTTAAATGAAGGTCGCGTGGGTATGTACGTCTGTGGCCCAACTGTATATAGCAATGTTCATTTAGGGAACGTAAGAACTTTTATGTCTTTTGATGTTATTTTTAGATACTTAAAACATTTAGATTATAAAGTACGCTATGTTCGTAACATCACAGATGCTGGGCACTTAGAAAATGATGCTGATGAAGGTGAAGATAAAATAGCCAAAAAAGCACGTTTAGAACAAATAGAGCCTATGGAAGTAGTTCAGCGTTACACAGTTGATTTTCATAACGTATTAAACAATCTAAATTTTCTTCCACCAAGTATAGAGCCCACTGCAACAGGTCATCTTATTGAACAAATAGAAATCATAAAAATGATTATTGAAAATGGTTTTGCATATGAAGTTAATGGCTCTGTTTATTTTGATGTGCATAAGTATAATGAAACGAATGAATATGGTATATTAAGTAAAAGAAAATTAGAAGATTTAATAAATAATACAAGAGAATTACAAGGACAAAGTGATAAAAAAAATCCTCAAGATTTTGCTTTATGGAAAAAAGCAGATGCTAAACATATTATGAAATGGCCTTCTCCTTGGGGAGTGGGATTTCCTGGTTGGCACATTGAGTGTACAGCAATGAGTACAAAATATTTAGGAGAACAATTTGATATTCATGGAGGAGGAATTGATTTAAAATTTCCTCATCACGAAAGTGAAATTGCTCAAAATATTGCGGCTAGAGGCATAGCTCCTGTAAATTATTGGATACATACCAATATGTTAGAAATGAATGGTCAAAGAATGGCTAAATCTACAGGTAATATTATTAATCCAAATGAATTATTATCGGGAGATAATGATAAAATGAGTAAAGCATATTCACCAAGTGTTATTCGTTTCTTTATGGCACAATCATCTTATAGAAGTGTTTTAGATTTAACAGATGCAGGGTTATTAGCCAGTGAAAAAGGATTCTATAAACTTATGGAAGCTATAAATTCTCTAAAATCAGTTAGCTTTGGAAATTCATCTACATTTGATGTGAAAGATTGGAAACATAAATGTTATAATGCTATGAATGATGATTTTAACACGCCTATTTTAATAGCACATTTGTTTGAAGGTGTGAAAGTAATTAATCAAATAAAAGAAGGCAAAGCATCTTTAACTTCAGAAGATTTAGAAACTTTAAAAACAACTATGAATGACTTTACGTTTGATGTTTTAGGGTTGATGAATGAAGCAGCTCAAAATAACTCAGGAAAAATTGATGGTGTAGTTTCATTATTAATAAAGCTGAGAAAAGAAGCAAGAGAAAATAGAGACTGGGCCCTGTCTGATCAAATAAGGGACGAGTTGTTAGTGATTGGAATTCAGTTAAAAGATGGAAGAGATGGGACATCATATACCATGACCTAATCTTTTAATTAATTATAGAAAAAATAACTAGTGAGTTTTAAAAACATTTTAGCTTTTCCTTTAATACTATTTGTTCGATTTTATCAAGTAGCTATTTCCCCTTTTACACCTTCATCATGTAGATACGACCCCACTTGCTCACAATATACAATAGAAGCTCTAAGAAAAAGAGGATTAATTATTGGTTTATGGTTGTCTTTAAAGCGTATCATTAGTTGTCATCCCTGGGGTGGAGGTGGCTATGATCCTGTGCCAAATAAAAAAAATAAATAATCATTTCTAAAACAGTTTAGAAATTAATTAATAAATAAATATGAATTTTCTGTCAATTACTTGGGACCCCTCATTAGGAATAGATTTAGGTTTTTTTACAATTCGTTGGTATAGTTTAATGTTTGTTGCTGCATTTATCTTTGGCCTAAGAATTATGAAGAAAATATATATTGAAGATAAAATTTCAATTGAAAAAATTGATACTCTTTTTATGTATACCTTTATTTCAATGCTAGTTGGAATGAGATTAGGAGAGGTTTTTTTTTACAGTTGGGATTACTATAAAAATAATCTTCTTGAAATTTTCTTACCTTTTAAAAGAGCAATAGGAGAATCTGCAGTATTTGGGTTAATCGATGGATGGAGATTTACCGGGTATACTGGTTTTGCTAGTCATGGAGCTGCTATTGCAATTATTATTGCTATGTATATATATAGTAAAAAACATTTGCAAAAGCCGCTACTTTATATTTTAGATAGAATGGCAATAGTTTCTGCTTTAGGAGCAGCTTTTGTTAGGTTAGGTAATTTTTTTAACTCTGAAATTTATGGAAAACCAACGGGTTCTAATATGGGTGTGATATTTAAATCATCAGATGCTGAAATGCTTCCAAGACACCCAACACAATTATACGAAGCACTCTGTTATTTAATTTTATTCATAGTTTTATGGAAGTTTTATTGGAATTCAAATAAAAAGCAGAAAACAGGCTTTTTATTTGGTTTATTCATGATAGGCTTATGGTCTTCCAGATTTTTTATAGAATTTTTCAAAGAAGCGCAAATAGATGGAAGAGAGGATTGGGTTCTAAACTCACTAAATACAGGTCAAGTCTTAAGCATACCTCTAATATTAATTGGTTGTTGGTTAGTATTGCGAAGAACTAAAACTAGTTAATCAAGACCAGTTTTTAATATGATAAAAATAAAAACCACGATGTATATCGTGGTTTTTTATTGTTATTTGGTTTGTAATACTAACCTTTGATTTTATTTTTGAATTTGTCAAATTTAGAATCTTGCTTTGTTGGGAAACTGTTATTGGATGTATCTACATCTGCAGTTTCTAGATCAGGATCTATAGTTATATTTACAATCTCTTTGTCTGATTTTACCACTTTGGTTATTTCATTGTCATTATACCTCCAAATTTGGGCTGGATATACTTTTCTTTCTTTGGTACCATCCTTATAGGTGTACTCGGCAATAATTGGCATTACCAAGCCACCTGGTTTGTCAAAGGTAATTTCATAGAAAAAGTTGGAATCTGCTTTTTTCGCATTTTCAATAGAAAAAGTCAATCCTTGTGAGGTATCTTCAATAAAGTTTACCTCTTTATCTAAGTCTTCTTTAATAAACTTTTTAACACCTTTAATTCCTATATCAGTTACATCTGTAGTATAAAACCATCCTCTCCAAAACCAATCTAAGTCCATCGCGGAAGCATCTTCCATAGACCTGAAGAAATCTGCAGGTGTTGGGTGTTTAAACATCCATCGTTGAGAGTAAGTTTTGAAAGCATGATCAAATAATTCTGGTCCCATAATAGTTTCACGAAGAATCCAAAGTGCTGTTGCTGGCTTACCATAGGCATTATTACCAAAACTATATACATTATCACCTTTAGACATAATAGGTGCAATGGTAGACTGATCACCATCCATATAAGAAACAATATTTTTAGGCAGTCCTCTTCTTAAAGGGAAGTTTGGATCGTAATCTAATTCAGCTAACATTTCTACATACGAATTCAAACCTTCATCCATCCACGTCCATTGACGTTCATCGGAATTTACAATCATTGGAAAGAAATTGTGACCAACTTCATGAATAGTAACTTTAATCATCAAGTATTTCATTCGATCTGAATATCCACCATCTGGTAAATCTGGTCTTCCAGGATTAAAAGCCATTTGTGGATATTCCATACCCATTTGTCCATCAACAGAAACTGCTTTGTGGTATGGGTAATCAAAAGTGTATTTTGAATAGGTTTTTAAAGTTTGGGCAGTAGCTAGGGTAGAGTGGTCACCATATAATGGATTGGCTTCTTTAGAATACAAAGAATAAGCCATTACTGACCTTCCGTTGATATCAACAGCCATTCCATCCCAAATAAATTTTCTTGAAGTAGCAAATGCATAGTCTCGAACATTTTCAGCAAAATATCTCCAGGTTTTTGTTTTATTTGATCGGTTTTTTTCAGCAGATATAGCTTCTTCTTGAGTGTGAATTAACACAGGTTTGTCATAAGTTCTTTTTGCTTCTTCTAAACGTTTCTGTTGTTTTTTGCTTAGTACTTCTTTTTCGTTTTTAAGAATTCCAGTAGCTTGCATGATATGATCTGCTGGAACAGTAATATCTACTGTAAAATCACCAAATTCTAAAGCAAATTCACTTCGACCCCAAAATTGATCATTTTGCCATCCTTCAACATTATCATAAACACACAATCTTGGGTAAAACTGTGCAATAACATAATTGTTGTTTCCATCTTTTGAAAAATGTTCATACCCCGATCTTCCTCTGTTTATTCTATGATTATTAATATTATACCACCAAGATATCTTAAACTCAAATTTTTCGCCTGATGCCAGAGGTTTTTCTAAATTGACACGCATCATTGTTTGATTGATTGTATGTGATAAATCACTACCATCAATATTTTTAACGCTTATGACATTAAATCCACCGTCAAAAGTTTCACTAAACATAGCTTTATACCATCGCTTGTTTAATTTTTCTGGAATTTTACTACTCGGAGTAATGTCTGGAGTTTTTGAATCCTTTGCTCTAACATTTTGATCTAATTGAACCCAAAGATATTTTAACGTGTCATCAGAATTATTATGGTAGGTAATGATTTCGTTACCAGTAATTTTTTGATTGTTATCGTCTAGAACAATACTCATTTCATAATCTACTTTTTGTTGACTATAGTCTTTACCTGGTGCTCCAGATGCAGTACGTTGGCTATTGGGTGTAGCCAACATTTCCTTTAATTGACGAAATTTATTCTGATTTGTGTGCCCTTTTTGAGTTTTTGTAGAACTAATCTGAGCAATTGCACTTGCATTGATAATTACAACTGAAAAGATAAAAGAAACGATTTTCTTCATAATTAGTGTTTTTTTTTTAGGTAAAAATGGGGCTTTAAATAATTCTATCCTTTAATTTTAAATTTTTTAAATTTATTAAATTTTGAATTGTCCTTTTTAGGCCAGCTATTGTTAGACGTATCTATATCAGCTGTCTCAAGATCTGGATCAATAGTTATTTTTTTAATCTCTTGTGAAGTCTTAAATACCCTAGAGACTTCTTTATCATTATATCTCCAAATTTGAGCAGGAAAAATTTGTCGTTCTTTAGTTCCATCTACATATTCTAATTCTACAATAATTGGCATCACTAATCCCCCTGGTTTTTCAAAGGTAACTTCGTAGAAGAAGTTAGGAAATTCTTTCAAAGAATTTTTTTCATCTTCGCTCATCGATGCCATATGATCTTTAATAACACCTATCTCTAATGCTTTTTTGGCTTCTACTGATACTCCCTCTTTTTCCTCTTCAAAAAATACTAATTTACCTTTGTAATCCTCTAAATTCATGTTGTACCTTTTAGCAAGATCTCTTGCTTCCTGAGTGGGTTGATCTGTTAAATTGTATTTTTTAACATCTTTTAAGCCAATATCATTATAGTCGGTTGTAAAAAACCATCCTCTCCAGAACCAATCTAAGTCCATGGCAGAAGCATCTTCCATTGTTCTAAAGAAATCAGCAGGACTAGGATGTTTGAACATCCATCTTTGTGAGTATGTTCTAAAGGCATAGTCAAATAACTCTGGTCCCATGATAGTTTGACGAAGCATGTACAGACCTGCAGCTGGTTTAGTGTAGGCATTAGGTCCAAAGTTTTTCACATAATCACCCTGAGACATGATAGGTGAGAGGTTATTTTGATCAATACTCATGTATCTTACAATATCTTTTGGTAGATTTCCAGTATAGAAATTAGGATCATAATCTAGTTCAGCTAAAATTTCAACAAATGAATTAATCCCCTCATCCATCCAGGTCCATTGGCGTTCATCAGAATTTACTATCATTGGAAAAAAGTTGTGTCCTACTTCATGTGTAATTACACCAATCATTCCTCTTTTTGTTCTTTCTGAATAGGTGCCATCTGGATTTGGACGACCATAATTAAAACATATCATTGGATATTCCATTCCTTGTCTATCTGCATGAACAGATATAGCTTTGCTGTATGGATAATCAAAAGTCATTTTAGAATATTCCTCAAGAGTATTTGCAACAACTCTGGTAGAATGTTCTTCCCATAGCGGATTTCCTTCCTTTGGATATAACGAAATTGCCATAACTGTTTTACCGTTAATATTTACCGCCATAGCATCCCAAATATATTTCCTCGAAGATGCAAAAGCAAAATCTCTTACATTTTTAGCATTAAAGTGCCATGTTTTTGTCTTATTACTACTTCCTTTTTCAGCTTTTTCAGCCTCTTCTTGATTAACAATAAAAATTGGCTCTTCGAATGAAGTTCTTGCTTTTTCAAAACGCTTACGTTGTTCTCTGGTTAACACCTTATTTTCATTTTGTAATTCACCAGTAGCGTCTAATATATGATCAGAAGGAACTGTTATTTTTACATCATAATCTCCAAATTCCAAAGCCCATTCACTTCTTCCCCAAAATTGCATATTTTGCCATCCTTCAACATTGTCATATACAGCTAATCTCGGAAAAAATTGAGCTATGGTATAGTTTTTATTTCCATCTGGAAATAATTCAAATCCTGATCTACCACCATCTTTCACCGAATTATTAATTAAGTAATTCCATTTAATATTAAATTGAAAAGAATTCCCTGGTGCAAGCGGTTCTGGTAAGTTGATTCTCATCATAGTTCTATTAATCATGTATGGAAGTGAACTACCATCATTATTTTTAACTTCTTCGATTTTAAACCCAAAATCTGAAGGTTTTTTTAAATTATTTTTTGTGAAGGTCTCAGGTCCTTCAAAAGAAGAGCTTAAACTTTCAGACTTAGCTAAAGGAGTTTTTGAGTCCGGAGCTCTCATGTTTTGATCTAATTGAACCCATAAATACTCTAAATAATCTTTAGAATTATTCTTGTAAGTAATAGATTCATCTCCAAAAAGACGATTTGTATTTTCGTCAATTCTGATGTTCATTACATAATCCACCTTTTGCTGGGTGTATTCATATCCTGGTGCCCCTGAAGCAGTTCTTCTGTTGTTTGGAGTAGGTAGTACATCTTTTAATTGTCTAAATTTATTTTGATCTGTGTGACCTGTTTTTAAGTTTTTTTGTGCTTCCTGTCCAATAATTGACATTGAAATAAATAGGAAACTAAAAGCTGTCATGGCTAATTTCTTCATAATAGATAATTTTGATTTGAAAAACTTGTCGAAAGTAACAATTAGGAGTATTTGTTTATGGGTTTATTTAAAAATTTAACAAAGCTTTATTAGTCTCATAAGTTAATATTTTACTTTGTCTGTTGTTACCATTTTTCAATTTTACAACATTTTGTTGTTTTTTGAAATATTTAAGAAGTAATTTATTTGATAATTCTAAAGAATTAGGATTATTTACGCTATCTATTTCTAGATAAAAATAAACAAGATCACCTTCATATTCTTTTCCAATATAGTCAAAGTTTATTTGCTTGTTATCTATTTTAAAAGTGAGATTTTTATTTAAATATTTTTTAAAATATACATCAGCATTATTTAATTCATCTTTAGTTGAAAGCTTTAAATCTATTTCGAAATCAGTATTAACGGTATATTCTAAGTCATCTATAAATAAATTGATAATTATTTCTAAGTTTTTTTTTTCAATACTATATTCTATATCTGTAAGACTTAAATAATATTTATGACTGCTTAATGCTAGGAATGGAAGTATAATTAAAAAAACTATTTTTTTAGGTAAAACCATAATACTTAAGAAGAATTATTCTTTATTATTTTTTATAATTTCTAAATAAGTTACGCTTTCTCTTTTTAAGATACCAATCATTTCCATTTTTCTATTTTGCCTATACAAATCTTCAATACCAAGTGGATTACAATACTCTAAAAAATTGTAATATTTTTCGGGTGGTATGCCTAAATCATTTTCAAAAAAAGGTTCTCCAAATTCACTTAATAATTTTTTTGGAAAATTTGTTTTAAAATCTAAATTTCTTCTCAAAGCCCATAATCTTTCTGAAAATTTTACAGGAATACTTACGCCACCTCCAGCTCCTGCAAACATTGCTGTAGGATCTACGTTGTTCATTGGAGGTCTAACTCTCTGGTCTATGTAATCACCATTGTAAATGGCTTTCATATTTACATTAGAGAAATTCATTGTTTTTTTTAAAGCTTCTGCTCTTTTATCTTCTGGTGTTTTTTTTAAATCCAAAGATAAAAACCCATCTAGGTCATTAGTTTTAAGAACAACTTCGTCCAATTCATAGGTAGAACTTGTCAAGAAAACATCTAAAATTTCAGATCTATAAACAAAATCATTTACGATGCGATAAACCGTTTTATGCTGAACTGATGTAAATTGAAGAGTATCACCTACAGAAACAATTATTTTATAATCTCCAAAATCATTAGAAAAAGTTCCTTTATTGGTTTTCAAGTTAATTATGTTTGCATTTTTAACAACACTAATTGAATCTTTTAATTTCCCATACAGCCAAAAATTATCTTGTTGTGCTTTTGTTGAAATGGCACTAATCAGTAAGAATATAGATATAAGATTTTTAATCACACACATTCAATTTATTATAAAAATACAACATACAATTTAGTATTTTTATATAATAATTACTTTTCTTTAAGCTGTGTCAAAAATAGACTGCTTTTGTCCTCCAGTAACTTAACAAGATTTAACTTATTTCCTTGCTCGTATATCTTTTCGATATTAAATTTTGAGCAATAATATAAAAATGCAGTAATTTTTTCTTCAGGAATTTTTAGTTGTTCAAAAAAGTCATATCCAAAATCTGATAGAAGACTGTTCTTTAACAATTGAATAGATTGTTTTTTGTTTTTCTTTTTGTTTTTCTTTTTTGGAATTAGACTTATTAAACCATCAACAACACTTCCTAAATCTAAACCATCAAATGATTTTGTTGGGTCAGTATTTTTTATGTTTTCTTCAGCTAATTTATTATCTTTTTTACTAGGTTTATTTAAAATTCCTTTTTGGGATTTTTTTGAGATTTCATCAATTAGAGTACTTAAATTCTTACCCATAGTGGCAATTGTATCCTCAGGCACTTTTTTTCGATCTATTGATAAATTACCAGTTAAATCGTGTTTTTTAACAACTATTTCATTTAAAACATAGTTTTTATTTTTAAGAACAAGATTTAGTTTTTTACTGAAATAGATTCTGTCTGTTATAGTTTTTTTGACTGTTTCATATTCTACAGACGAAAACCTTAAAGTGTCTCCTAATGATACAACTATTCGATATTGTCCATAATCATTTGAAAATGTTCCTTTTTCAGTATTTAAATTAACAATGTGCACATTTTTAATTAAGCTTGTAGAATCTCTCAACATTCCATGTAAGAAAATTTTTTTCTGCCCTAGGAGATGTAATGAATTAAATAGCAATATTAAAATTAGATATTTCCTCACAACGATTTAATAGATTAATTACTGCAATTTAAATATTCAATTGATAAAATCACATTTAGTATTCAATAATTTATTGTTAATTAACAATTGCATTATGTATTTTTGATTTTATGAAGAAACTTCTTATAGCCAGTACATCTACTATTCACGGTAGTTCATATTTAGAATATTTGTTACCAACCTTAAACTATTTTTTTAAAGGAGTAACCACTTTACTATTTATTCCCTATGCAAGACCCAGTGGTATTTCTTATGATGAATATACTCAACTGGTAGCTCAAGTTTTCAAAAAAATAGGAATAGATGTTACAGGAATTCATGAATTTCATAATTCTACAGAAGCTATCAAAAGTGCTGAAGCAATTTTTACTGGAGGAGGCAATACATTTGAATTAGTGAATCAATTATATAAACACAATCTTTTTTCAATTCTTTCAGATGTTTTAAATAACGGAACTCCTTATTTAGGTACTAGCGCTGGAAGTAATATTTGTGGAATAACTATGATGAATACAAATGACATGCCTATAGTATACCCCCCGAGCTTTTTAACATTAGGAATAATTCCTTTCAATATAAATGCTCATTATTTAGACCCAGATAGATTATCTACACATATGGGGGAGACCCGTGAAACAAGAATAAAAGAATATCATATTTATAATGATACAACTGTTTTAGGTTTACGTGAGGGTAGTTGGCTAGAGGTAAATGACTCTGAAATAATTTTAAAAGGAACTCATTCTGCTCGATGGTTTGAGAAAAATAAACTTCCCAGAGAAATACAAACTAATACTAAATTGTAAATTAGTATGTTACATAATCTATGATTTCCAATCCGTAACCAATCATTCCAACTCGTTTAGTTTGTTGAGAGTTAGTCATTAATTGAATTTTATTGATTTTTAAATCATGTAAAATTTGTGCACCAATTCCAAAATCTTTGTTATCCATAGCCATTACAGGAGCCTTCATAACTCCATTAGCTTGGTTATCTTTAAGAATATGTAAACGATTTAATAGATTTTGAGATTGATTTTGTTGATTGATAAATAAAATAGCTCCTTTTCCTTGTTCATTAATAGATTGGAACATTTGATCTAATTTCTTATCGGCATTGTTGGTAAGCGTTCCCAAAATATCATTATTTACTAATGAAGAATTTACCCTAGTTAATACTGCTTCATTTGAATTCCAGCTACCCTTTGTAAGTGCTATATGAACTTGATTATTTGTAGTTTGTTGATAAGCTCTTAATCTAAAATCTCCAAATCTTGTTTTAATTGTATAATCTTCTTTTTTTTCTATTAATGAGTCATGTTCCATTCTATAGGCAACTAAATCTTCAATTGAAACAATTTTAATGTCAAATTTTTTAGCAACATCTATTAATTGAGGAAGACGAGCCATGGTTCCATCTTCATTCATTATTTCTACAATTAAACCAGCAGGTTTCAAATTTGCTAATCTAGCAAAGTCGATAGCTGCTTCAGTGTGACCAGTTCTTCTTAAGACACCTCCTTCTTTTGCTTTTAATGGAAATATATGACCTGGTCTGGCTAGTTCAAAAGGCTTAGTATTTGAATCTATGAGCGCTCTCACAGTTTTAGCTCTATCGGAAGCGGATATTCCAGTAGTAACTCCATTACCTCTCAAATCAACAGATACTGTAAACGCTGTTTCCATTGGATCGGTATTATTATGAACCATCATTCCTAATTCTAATTCTTTACATCGCTTCTCAGTTAAGGGGGCACAAATTAAACCTCGACCGTGTGTAGCCATGAAATTAATCATTTCTGGAGTTACATTTTCTGCAGCTGCTAAAAAATCACCTTCATTTTCTCTATTTTCATCATCAACTACAATAATAACTTTACCGTCTTTAATATCTTGAATTGCATCCTTTATGGTATTCAATTTTATTTTACTTTGTTTGTTGGTCATTTTAATTTATACTTATGAAGGTTTTGATTTTTTTTAGAAGTTTAGTGATAGGTGACAAAAATACATCAATATTAAATAATCCCATACCCTTTGAAGCTCTTCTAGTTAAGAAAAAAGCAAAAGGAACCATAACTATGGTAGATATCCAAGATCCTACGACAGCACTCAATGAACTTTCTTCAGCTAAATTTCTACCAAATGTATTTGCAAAAAAATAGATTACATAAATACTTATTGCCAAAATCATAGGAAGACCAAATCCACCTTTTCTTATTATGGATCCTAAAGGAGCTCCAATGAAAAATAATATTAAGCAAGAAAGTGAAAAGGCTATTCTGTTATGGAATTCTATATCATATAAATTTAACTTTTTTCTTCTCCATTGTATACTTTTATTGTCAGTATTTATATTTTTTCTTATTGTTTTTGCGTCTCTAATAGCCTTTTCTAACAAACTAATTTTACCAGTTAAATCATAGTTATTTAATATTACGGTATCTATTTTATAATTTTTAATTGAATCTGTTTGAGGATAGAGTTTTTTAGCATTTACTTTTAAATAGAAAATTTTAGATTTGGATGTAAGATATTCATTATATGATATTTTAATTATTGGGATAGTATCTTTCAACTGAGCTAAACTTAGCATATTTTGAATCTTAGTATATTTTTCCTCTTCTAGATCATCATCAGAAAATTTTGAAATATCTATATTAAAAGAATATTCCTCAAAGGTTGCATTAGAAGCAGGCATATTATTCATATTGTTTACATTTCTTCTTTTGGGAGTATACTCTTCATGATAGAAACCGTCATACAAAACCAGTGTCATATATTTACTACCTTCTTCACTAATTATTTTTCCTTTTTGAGCCGTAATAATTTTTTTATTCCCTTTTTTCGATGATAGATCATAAATAAGAACTTTTTTTAATAAGTTTTGATTCTCTCCATATTTTTCATCAAATTTTATTTGATAATTTGGTATTTCTGTATTAAAGCTTCCGGGTATTAGTGCTAATGCAGGTGTTTTCTTTTTTATGTTATTTGTTAAGTTTTTCTGTTTTAAAGTAGCATAGGGGAATACATAGTTTAGAGATAGAAAATTTAAAATACTAATTAGCAGAGTTAAAATAATTAAAGGTCTCATCATTCTCATTAAAGAGATATTTGCTGATTTTATAGCTGCAAATTCATAGTTTTCTGATAAGTTACCTAGAGCCATTATTGAGGATAATAATACGGCTATAGGAAGTGCTTGAGATGAAACAACTAAAGCAGTGTAGTAAAGAAACTTAAAAATAAAAAATAGTCCAATCCCTTTTCCAGCTATGCTATCAAACGCCATCCATAACGCTTGCATAACAAGAACAAAGAGGATTATTAAAAATGTAGCAAAAAATGGAACTAAAAAAGATTTTAGTAAATATTTATCTAAAATTTTCATCTAATCTATTAAGTAATCTAATGTTTCATATTTTAACCTATTAAAATTAAATAATTCATCAGTAATATTTTGATCACTTTTAAATTTGTTGATAGTTAAAATAGTTTTTGTACCATTTTCTCCAAATTGAACTAATTGATAAATATGTTTTGATGTAACCTCTATACCTAAAACAACTTTAATTATTTCGGAATTTGTATCAATAGGAGTTAATTCAATGAACTGTATTTTACGATTTTTTATAGTAGATAAGTTACTTAATTTATGCTCGTAACCCTCCTCGTAAAATGTAAGTAATTTAGATGGATATATAAACCCTTCATCTTCGCTTAAATCTTCATCATTTATTGTAATTTCTTTTTCATCATGATTTATGACGTATAATTTAGCGCCATCAAAAATAAAATTATTTCCTAGGTAGAGTAAGTTATATTTATCTCCCTGTAAATAAATCTCTCCTTTTATTGGTAATTCGTCATTTTCTTTAATCCCTGCTTCTTCATTTACTAAAGAGGTGCTAAAATTTAAATGCATGTTTTTGTAAGCTTTCATTTTTGAAGAAACTTCGTCTAATAATTGCTTAGAGTTATTAATTTGCTGGGAATTTGCAGCTATGCTAAAGAAAGCTGTAACAATAATTAGTAATCCTTGTTTGAGTTTATGCATTTTTTTCATTTTCTAATAGCTGATCCAGCGCAATTAAATCTGTTACTAATACTTGTCTAGCTTTGCTGCCCTCAAAGTGGCCAACAATACCAGCAGCTTCTAATTGATCTATTAATCTACCAGCTCTATTGTAGCCTAATTTTAATTTCCTCTGTAAAAGTGAAGCAGAGCCTTGTTGTGCTATTACAATAACTTCTGCAGCTTCTCTAAATAATTTATCTCTGTCTGAAATATCTATATCAAGACTTGTGCCACCTTCTTCACCGATGTATTCGGGTAGTAAATGTGCATTTGGGTAAGCTCTTTGAGATCCAATAAAATCGGTAATTTTTGAAACCTCAGGTGTGTCTACAAAGGCACATTGAATTCTTTCAATTTCGTTTCCAGCTGTGTATAGTAAATCGCCACGTCCAATTAATTGATCTGCTCCACCAGCGTCTAAGATTGTTCTTGAGTCAATTTTTGAGGTAACTCTAAAAGCTATCCTAGCAGGGAAATTTGCCTTTATAATACCTGTAATAACGTTTACTGACGGTCTTTGTGTAGCAACTATTAAATGAATTCCAATGGCTCTAGCCAATTGAGCTAATCTAGCAATGGGAGTCTCTACTTCCTTACCTGCGGTCATTATTAGATCTGCAAATTCATCAATAACTAAAACAATATAAGGTAAGAATTGATGTCCATCATTGGGATTTAATTTTCGAGCTTTGAATTTAGTATTATATTCCTTAATGTTTCGAACCATAGCAGATTTTAATAAATCATATCTATTATCCATTTCAATACATAAAGAATTTAAGGTATTAACTACTTTAGTTGTGTCGGTAATTATAGCTTCGTCTGTATCTGGTAATTTTGCTAAGTAATGACGTTCAATTTTATTAAATAAGGTTAATTCAACTTTTTTTGGATCTACCAAAACAAATTTTACTTCAGCAGGGTGTTTTCTATAAAGTAATGATGTAAGTACTGCATTTAAACCAACAGATTTCCCTTGCCCTGTAGCACCTGCCATCAGTAAATGGGGCATTTTTGCTAAATCAACTACAAAGGTCTCATTAGATATCGTTTTTCCTAGTGCAATAGGAAGCTCCATTTTTGATTCTTGAAATCTCTTAGAAGCTATTACTGAATGCATGGAGACTATTGTAGACTTTTTATTTGGCACTTCTATACCAATAGTTCCTTTACCTGGGATGGGGGCAATGATACGTATTCCAAGAGCCGATAATGACAATGCAATATCATCCTCTAAATTTTTAATTTTTGAAATTCTAATACCAGCTTCAGGAACAATTTCGTATAATGTTATTGTAGGTCCTACGGTGGCTTTAATCTGGGCTATACCAATTTTATAATTTTTTAAAGTATCTACAATTTTATTTTTATTTTGTTCAAGCTCCTCAGGATCAACAGAAATACTTTCGTTGTACTGTTTTAGTAAGTTTAGAGTTGGGAACTTATAATTCGCTAGTTCTAATGTAGGATCAAATTCTCCAAAATCTTCAACAAGCTTTTTTGATAAATTTTCAGTAACATTTTCTTCTTCGGTAATTTCTGTGACATCTATGTCTACTGTTTTGTCTTCTTTTTTTGATACGGATAGAGTAGGCTCCTCAGTTTCAATTGGAGAGACATCACTTGTTTTTTTTACGTTTGAATGGTTCTGAATGGTAGGCTTAAGATTTTCTAAAGATAATTCAAATTCAGATTTTACTTCAATTTCTTCTGTAGTTTCTTCCTTTGTTGTTTGGGGTTTTACATTTTCATGGTTATCATTACTAACTTCTGGCTTTTTAGATTTAATTCTATTCAAGATGATTTCTGGAGTAATTTTAAATCGAATGGTAATATATGCAGTAAGTAAAAAGAACAAAATAATACCTAATCCAGTTTTTCCAATAAACAATTGAAGGTATTCGTTGACCTCATAGCCTATTGTACCAGATAAAATATTAGATGAAGTTTCAAAGAAACCAAATGTAACAGAAATCCACAACATAGATAATAATCCCCAATTGTATGACGAAATTACTTTAGAGAGCTTAGTCCTAAACAACCAAAAAAGACCTGATATAAGCAACAAATAAGGAATTATAAAAGCTCCTATACCAACACCCTTGTATATAAATAAATTACTGAGAATAGCACCAACTTTTCCAAGTAAATTTTCTCCTTTAGCATTTAAGTTTGTAAATTCATTTATAATACTTAAATCTTGTTGCCAATGAAAAAAGAAGGAGATGAATGCAACAAAAAGAAATAAAGAAAACAATATTAAAAAAGAACCTATTACTGTTTGAAGTTGTCTATTTTTAAAAAAAGCCACAACAGAGTTAGATCCTGAATGATTTTTACTTGTAGCATTTTTTGTCTTTCTAGCCATTTAAAAATATGAGTATTTAAAGAGTAAATATAAGTATTTAGTTAGAAAAGTAAAGTAATTTTAGGAATGTATATGATACCAGCAATAATCAAAGAAATGATAGCTGCTATTCCTGAAGAGCCAGCAGATACATCTTTAATAAAACCAATTTTTTCATGATATTCTGGATGAATAAAGTCAGCAAGTTTTTCTATACCAGTATTTAATGATTCGGCTACTAGAACTAAACCAATCGCTAAAGTTTGTAAAATCCACTCTGTAGAGTTAATTTGAAAATAAATCCCAGCTAAAGAAACTAAGATAGCTATAAATAATTGTGCCTTAATACTACTTTCAGTAGTGATTAAAAACCAAATACCACGAAATGAGAATTTAATACTTCTAATACGTTCAATAATAAAATTATCTTTTGGATTTTTCACTTTGTAATTATTGAATGGCGGCTAATGCTTTTTCATAATCTGGTTCATTCGCAATCTCAGGTACCTGCTCAGAGTAGGATATTTTCCCATCTGGATTAATTATAATTACTGCTCTAGAGTGTAAATTTGCCATTGGACCATCTTGAATCTCGATACCATAAGTTTTTCCAAAATCACCATTTGAAAAGTCAGATAACATGATAACGTTGTCTAGGCCCTCAGCACCGCAAAAACGATTTTGGGCAAAAGGTAAATCTCTAGAAATACACAAAACTTTTGTGTTTTTTATTGTTGATGCAGATTTATTAAAAGATCTTACAGAGGTAGCACAGGTTCCAGTGTCTACACTTGGAAAAATATTTAAAAGCAATGTTGATCCATGAAAATCAGACAAAGATTTAATCGATAGATCTGTTGCTGTTAGTTGAAAATCAGGTGCTTTTGTTCCATTTTTAGGGATTTCTCCAATAGTTGTGACTGGTGTTCCTCCTAGTGTGATTTTTGTCATTTTATATGTTTTTTTTATAATGTAAAAGTAATAGATTATAGCTAGTAAATTTGTTTCAATTTAGTTAATTATTACCAGATTTATTATAATATCTTCGTGGCTTTATTTTTAGATACATGAATCTAAGTATATACACAAAAGAGTTTAGTTATAACTGGAATCTGGCTTCACCTGTTATGTTAGGTATGCTTGGTCATACTTTTGTGAGTTTTGTAGATAATATAATGGTTGGTCAGTTAGGAACTGCTGAATTGGCAGCAGTTTCATTAGGTAATAGTTTTATGTTTGTAGCTATGTCTATAGGAATCGGTTTTTCTACCGCTATAACACCGTTAATAGCTGAAGCAGATTCTTCAAATAATTTTTCAAAAGTAAAATCTACTTTTAAACATGGCTTATTTTTATGTACTGTTATTGGAATTAGTATGTTTTTATTATTGTACTTTTCTAAATCAATATTGCATAGCAATTTCTTAGATCAACCAAAGGAAGTAGTGGCTCTTGCTATTCCATACCTTGATTTAGTTGCTTTTTCACTGATTCCATTAATTATCTTTCAGGCTTTTAAACAGTTTAGTGATGGTTTATCCATGACTAAATATCCTATGTACGCAACAATCATTGCAAATATTGTAAATATAATTCTCAACTATATTTTTATTTTTGGAAAATTTGGATTACCAGCTTATGGGATTATTGGTGCTGCCTATGGCACGTTAATTTCTCGTTTTATTATGGTTATTTATTTGTGGTTTTTACTGGCAAATAAGGAACGTTCTAAGAGATTTGTAACGAACATTAAAATTCTAGTATTAGAAAGTACTATGCTCAAAAAAATTACAAGTTTAGGAGCTCCAAGTGCCATGCAAATGTTTTTTGAAATTGTAATTTTTACTGCAGCTATTTGGCTTAGTGGTTTGTTAGGGAAAAACCCTCAAGCAGCAAATCAGATAGCCTTAAATTTATCTTCAATGACGTTTATGGTTGCTATGGGATTGGGTGTAGCCGCCATGATAAGAGTTGGAAATCAGAAAGGATTATTAAAATTTAAAGAATTACGAAGAATCGCTTTATCAATTTTTCTATTTGCAGTAATCTTAGCCGTAGCTTTTGCAATTTTATTTTTGATTTTTAGATTTCAGTTGCCCAAGATATATGTAGATTTATCAGATGTTTCAAATTTGAATGATAGTATTGAGGTTGTAAATATTGCGGCGAAGCTACTATTAATTGCTGCTATATTTCAAATTAGTGATAGTATACAAGTTGTAGTTTTAGGAGCTTTACGTGGATTACAAGATGTTAATATTCCTACACTAATTACATTTGTTTCTTATTGGATTATAGGTTTTCCTGTAAGCTATTTCCTAGGAAAAGAGAATATATTAGGCAGCGTAGGAATTTGGATCGGTTTGTTGGCTGGATTATCTTCTGCATCTATTTTATTATATCTTCGCTTTAATTATTTAACTTTAAAATTGATAAAAACAAAAGAACATGGAATTACCTAAATTTTTATTAGCAGATAACAATAATTTTCCTGAAGATATTTTTGTTCTTCACACTGAATTCCCTCGTTTTTTAATCAATTTAAAAGACGACGAAATAGAGTGGTTTGAGGATTTATCTGGAGAAAGAGAAGACGATATAACTGATGAAGTTTCTAATCTAATTGAGTCTGCCTCTAAATTTTATGATGAACAAGTAAAAAGTTATGACTAATCTTAAAGTTAAATTTCTGCAACAAACTCTAAAAAAACTTCTTTGTGAAGTGCAAGGTTTACACTAGGAGATACAGATACGCGAACTATATAGTCTTTATCACCTTCTTTAGTAGTTCCTTGAGTTGATGTAGCTGGGATAGTCCAATAACAGCCTCTAAGTTGTCCATAACTCACACAAAATTTACTTTCATTTGGTATTTGGGTAATCATTAGATTAATTAATCTAAGATTTAGTTTTCTCTTATATTTTTCTCTCTCTTCATCTGTCTCTCCTTTTGTTGGAAGATCTAAAGAAAATACAGAGGGTTTAAATGACAATAAAGCTAGCTCATCTGTCACAAAATTTATTTTTGCATCTGGTAAATTTTTTGAGATAAAATTCACAAATTCAAGTGTATTATCGTAAGCTTTGTCAATACGATTATTCATCGATGGTAATTGATTAGCTAAAATTTTATATTGTTCTGCTGTAGCTTCATTATCACACAATAAAAGATGTTTCTCAATTTTAGACAGTAATAAAGTTGTCATTTCATTACCAACACAGTATCCAGCCGTGCAAAGTCCTCCACTAGGAAATTTAGAACCACTTGCATAAGAAATAGCTCTTACACTGGAAAGTACCTCATCATCTCCAAAAAAATGAACATTAGGACAAAATGTTTGATCTAAAATAAAGACAGCATCATTGGCTATCGTTCCAGAAGCTGTAGTCCGTTTTTTTTCTAAAACAGTTTTTAAACTTGGTAAGTCTGGCACTTCTACTCTTGGATTTGTAGGTATTTCAGCTATGATATATGGGATAGCATCCTCATACGCAATAGTATCTAAAATAAGATCTATACTTTTAACCATATCATTATTTCTATCTACAGGTAAATCAACAATTTCAACATTTTTTATGCAATCAGCAACTCGTCTAGCTTGGTCATTAGTACCTCCATAACAGTTGGGTGGTACAATAAATTTAATGGGTTTTTCTTTATAATTTTCTTTGGCATCCTCAATTAGCCCCATCATGATAGCATATTGAATAGAAAGACCACTCGAGCCTACAATTGGCTTAGACTTGGTATTGGTAATATTAGAAATTAAATCTTGAACAGTTGTTTTATTTATTTGATCAACATTTGAAAATGATAAGTGAGAACCATCAACTAGGGACTTTAAAATTAAATGGCAGTTTATAGGTGTCATGGCAATAGTCTCTCTTCTTCTAACATGTTGAATTTTTTTGTTATAATGATTATTAGTTTCATTACTCACAATTAGAATACTACCAAGATTTAAATAAGTTTTAATTATAAAATCTGAATCAAGGTCTTTTAAATGATTTTCTGATTTATCATTTTGTATAATTGTAATGGTAATTCCCTCAAAATCAGTATTTTTTGATAATTTATCAGCATTCACTAACTCAAATTCATAACCATAAACCTCCCTGATAGTATATTCATCAAAAAAGGGTGGTAAGCTTCCTGAATAAATTATTTGAGTTTTTTTATTATCTAATAAGTTTGCTCTAAGAATAGCTAAAATAGGTATTGTTTGAGATGAAAAGCTTATAACATTCTGTGATTTTTTATCGAATAAATTAGCTATTGTCCATTCCAATATACATGATAGGGGATGACCTAGCCTAATGTAATCGTATGCTGTAGGTAGTTTTTTTAAAGAAGATTCGCTAGAATTTTTATTATTATATAATTCATTAAATTGTTCTAAAAATTCTTTTTTTGCTAATCGCTCATTATAAATATCTAACCTATGAGTTGTACTATATAACCAATCTGAAGGTAAATTCTCTAAAACAGAAGTAAGATAATTAAGTATTTTCATGGGAATGTTATTTTTTTGATTTTTCAACAAATTCTAATTTGTCAAAGGATGCCTCAGTTGTGAAAATTCCGTAATTAATAAAAGCTTTATTTTTTTCAATTTTTTCAATGGTACCAACTGCATTGCCATCTACTAATCTTACCCTGTCATTAATCTTAAAAATATATTCAGATTTAGCTTTAGCAATTTTTATTGCTTGTTCATTTTTTACTTTTCTTACTTCTTTTACTTTTTGAAGAACCTCTTTTTCAACTTTTTGAATTATTTCTTGTAGATTTTTTTCTACTAGCTTGGCTTGTTTTTTCTGTGATTTAGTTTTTTGATTTAATGGATTTTTTTTAGCATATTTTACTTTTTCATCTGCTACCCACTTGTTAAAACTAGTTGTTAATTCTTTTTTATTGTTAGTTTGTAGATATTTATTCAATAATTCATTGGTTTTTCTGCCCATAGACAACATTTTTTGATTTTTGTCGTATAGTTCCTGAAAACCAGCTAGTTTTGCCTGAATTTTTTCTTCTTTTTCTTTTAAATTATCAATATGTTGCTGACCTTTAGATTTTTGTTTTTCTAAATTATCAGATTTCTTTCTTAAACTATTTCTTTCTTTTTGTAGCTTGGAAATGGTTTTATCCAAGCGTATCTTTTCTGTTTCAACACGTTTTTTAGCCTTATTAATTAAACTAAAGGGAATACCATTTTTCTCTGCTACTTCAAAAGTAAAAGAACTTCCTGCTTGGCCAACGAATAATTTATACAACGGTTCTAGCGTTCTTTCATTAAACTGCATGTTAGCATTGGTTACATTATCCAATTCATTTGCCAATACTTTTAAATTAGAATAGTGCGTTGTAATTATTCCAAAGGCTTTTTTATGATAAAATTCTTCCAAGAAAATTTCTGCTAATGCTCCTCCTAATTCAGGATCACTACCTGTACCAAATTCATCAATTAAAAACAAAGTGTTTTCATTGCAATTTCTCAAAAAATATCGCATATTTTTTAATCGATAACTATATGTGCTTAACTGATTTTCAATTGATTGATTGTCTCCAATATCAGTCAAGATAGTATCAAAAATTGTTGTTTCACTTCTTTCATCTACGGGTATTAAAATACCACTTTGTAACATAATTTGAAGCAATCCTATAGTCTTTAAGGTAATGCTTTTTCCACCTGCATTAGGTCCAGAGATAACAATAATCTGTTGTTTATCATTTAGTTCTATGGTTTGTGGTACGATCTCTAATTTTTCTTCTTTATTATTTACATAAAGAATAGGGTGGAAGGCGTTTTTAAAATAAACTCTTTTTGTTTTTTTAATTTTCGGAAGAATTCCGTTAATAGAATAAGCGTATTTAGCTTTAGAACCTATTACATCCAAATGGGTTAAATACATTAAGTATGATTCAATTAATGGAGCATAAGGTCTTATAAAACTACTTAAAGTCTTAAGGATTCTAATTACTTCTTGTTTTTCCTCATATTCTAGATTTTGTAATTCTCTTTGATAGGCTAATGTGGCTTGTGGAGCTATGTATACTATATTCCCAGATTTTGAGGACCCTAACAAACTACCAGAAACTTTTTTTCTGTTCATTGCTAAAACTGCTAGAACACGATGATTATCAATAATTGACTCTTTTATGTCATCTAGATAACCAGCTGCTTTTGCCCTATTTAAAGCACTTGTAAAACTTTGTCCAATTTTACCTTGTAAACCAGTAATACTCCTTCTAATTTTCCTTAATTCTGGAGAAGCATTGTCTACAATTTCTCCATAATTGCTTACTATTTTTTTAATGTCATCTATGATGTCTTGAATAAAAGTAATTTGTTCACTAAATTCAAAAAGACTTGGATAATAGCTGTTAAATTTGTTAAAATATCTTTTTAGTTCTTTTATGGAAGTTGTTACAGTAGCAATTTTAAGAAAACTTTCAGGCTCTATATAACTATCTTCAATACTTAGCCTTTTTATTTGTTCGTAAATATTATCAAATCCATGGTTAGGAATTCTATTATCACTCTCAAATGATGAAATATATTCGTTTACAAAGTTCAATTCTTGAAGCAGTTGTTTTTTATTTGAAAAAGGCAGGGTCTCTAAAACTTTTCTTTTTCCTAGCTCTGAAATACTAAACTCAGCAACTTGTTGAATAACCGTTGTAAATTCAAGATCTTGTAATGCTTTATCAGAAATATGTATACTCAAACTTATATATTTGTTTTAACAAAAATAACAAACAATGAACACTAATATTGATGAAAGCTGGAAAAATATCCTTCAATCAGAGTTTGAAAAGGACTCGTTCAAGAGTTTAACTAAATTTATTAAATCTGAGTATCAAAATCATCAGTGTTACCCTGAAGCGAAAAATGTTTTTGCTGCATTTAATCTTTGTAATTATTTAGAGTTAAAGGTTGTAATTATTGGACAAGATCCATATCATGGAAAAGGTCAAGCAAATGGGCTGTGTTTTTCTGTGTCAGATGGTATATCTCATCCACCTTCTCTAAAAAACATCATCAAAGAAATGAAATCAGATATTGGTCATATAGAAACCGATAATGGTAATTTTTCGACTTTGGCTAAACAAGGGGTTTTACTGCTAAATGCTACTTTAACAGTAAGAGAAAATGAGCCAGGTAGTCATCAAAATATGGGATGGGGAAAATTAACTGATGGAGTTATTGAGCATATTTCTAAAGAAAAAGATCAGATTGTTTTTCTTTTGTGGGGAAAGTTTGCTGAAAGTAAACTAAAACTCATTGATAGCTGTAAACATAAAATTTTTGTGGCTCCTCATCCTTCTCCTCTAGGAGCATGGAGAGGTTGGTTTGGTAGTAAACACTTCTCTAAAACAAATAATTATCTAGAAAAGAATAATAAACAAATTATTAATTGGTGAGAAATTAGTTATAGTCAATTGAATTTACATAACCTAAACTATTAATATTGAGTTGCTAGATATAGTAGATGATGGTAATTGATTTATTTTGATATAATTTTCTGCTAAACCACATGGGCTTGATGTACTTCTGCATGAAGAAAAACTCATTAAACATATTAAAGTAACAAAGATGTATATGATTTTTTTCATAAATAAAATTTTAGGACGTCATAAAAGTACTGTTTTTTTTTCAAATTCAATTTTACATATTTGATATTACTGCAGAAATTAGCTAGTCATTTTATCGAGTGTGTAATTGATCAAATTTGCTATAACTTTATCTGGGTTTTTACTAAACGTACCATTTGCTCTATTAGCAATGATTGCATTCATTGAACAAGCATGATGACCAAGTAGTTTAGATAACCCATAAATGGCAGATGTTTCCATTTCTAAATTGGTAACTCTTTTACCATTAAAATTAAAAGAATCTATTTTGTTATTTAAATTAGAATCTTTAATTGGTAAACGTATTACTCTTCCTTGAGGCCCATAAAACCCCCCTGCAGTTGCTGTCATTCCTTTATAAATTATTTCAGAAGATATCCTATCTTCTAATGATTTACTGTTAGAAATCACCAATGGAAAGCATTTTTTCTCATCCCAATTTGTATGTTCAACAAAGGCATTTTCAATAATAGGGTGTGAAATAGTTTCTGTAATATAAGAGCGTAACATGCCATTGATATCTATCGCATAGGTGCTAAGTAGAAAACTATCTAGTGGAATATCTTTTTGTAAAGAACCTGAAGTTCCAATCCTTATAATGTTAAGTGATGTATGATTTTTTTTAATTGTTCTAGTTTGTAAATTTATATTTACTAGAGCATCTAACTCATTTAAAATAATATCAATATTGTCTGCGCCAATTCCTGTTGAAATTACAGATATTCTCTTGTTTTTGTATGTTCCTGTAGTTGTTTTAAATTCTCTCTTATGAGTTGAAAATTCAATAGTGTCAAAGTGTTGGGTAACTTTATCCACTCTATCAGGGTCTCCAACAAAAATTAAATCGTTAGAAATATTTTCTGGTTTTAAGTTTAAATGATAAATACTACCGTCATCATTTAAAATTAGTTCTGAATCTTTCAATTTCATTTTGAGTAATAAATTTAAAATAGCTTAACCCCCAACACGTTTAACCGAAAAACCTTTTTCTTGCAATATCTTCATTATTTTATCTCTATAATCTCCTTGGATAATAATACTTTCATTTTTGAAACTCCCACCAACACTTAATGTTGTTTTTATTTCTTTTGCTAAAATTTTAAAATCTTTAACAGCCCCATTATAACCATCTATAATTGTAATTGGTTTTCCCTTTCGTTTTTCATATTTACAAAGAAGAGGGGTATCTTGTAACCATACATTAGAGCTAGCGCCTTGTTTAATTTCTTCTAGTACTTTATGATCTGGAAATAAATTTTTTAATTGATCTTTAATATCCATTAATTATTATTTTTTTAACCCTAACTCACGCAATCTTTCATTTAAAAATTCTCCAGCTGTAATGTCTTCAAACCTTTTTGGGTTATTTTTATCTATACATCCATTTAAAACATCTAATTTCATATCACTAATAGGATGGAGAAAAAATGGTATTGAGTATCTAGATGTTCCCCATAATTCCTTAGAAGGATTAGTCACTCTATGAATAGTAGATTTTAATTTATTATTACTGTGTCTAGATAGCATATCACCAACATTAATCATGATTTCGTCGGGTTCTGCAATAGCATCAATCCAGTCACCATTATGATTTTGTACTTGTAACCCTTTTCCTTGTGCACCCATTAATAATGTAATTAAATTAATATCTCCATGAGCTGCAGCTCTCACTGCATTTTTTGGCTCAGATTGGATAGGTGGATAGTGTATGGGTCTTAAAATACTATTTCCATTATATACATATTGGTCAAAATACGTTTCGTTTAGTTCTAGATGAATAGCTAAAGAACGTAAAACATATTTTGCAGTTTTTTCCAGCATTCTATAAGCTGTTCTACCAACTTCATTAAATTCTGGTAATTCGTCTACAAAAACATTTTTAGGGTATTCTAATTCTAGTTTAGGATTGTTATCAACATATTGACCAAAGTGCCAAAACTCTTTTAAATCTCCCTCTTTTCTGCCTTTAGCACTTTCTTTCCCAAAAGAAACATACCCACGCTGACCACCTATGCCAGGTATTTCGTATCTTTTTTTTATTTCTGTAGGTAAATCAAAAAATTTTTTGATTTGAGTATATAATTTATCTACTAGTGCATCGTCAAGAAAATGTCCTTTTAGAGCTACAAAACCAATATTTTCATAAGCTTGCCCTATTTCACTAATAAATTGTTGTTTTTTTGAGACGTCATCTGATAAAAAATCAGCTAAATTAATGCTGGGTATTTTATTCATTTTTTTTTCTTTTGAATGAGTTAATTTAGTAAAAATAAAGTTATTTCTTAGCAAAAGGGATTAAATATGAGATAGTATAATTAAATCCAAATCCTGTATTACTGTTATAAATACGATTAAATCCTGGTGCATAGTGAGTTTTAACGTTTCTGGGGTCACTGATATTTACCATAACTTTATATGAACCGCTAAAAGTAATAAAGATATTGTTGTATACCTCTGCTCTGAACCCCAGTTGTAGTTCAGACCAATGAGCTGTTAGTCCTTTTTGAGTAGATGGGTAATTATTAAATACTGGTGGCAAAATAGTATTTCCTGTATTAATTTGATAGCTGTTTAATGTCTGTTCAAAAGTTGCAAAACCATATCGAAAACCAATAAAAATTTCATTATTCATATCAAGCCAGTTATTATATGAATTGTAATTTACCCCCGCCTTTAAATAACTCCCTTTTGAAGTAGAGTTAGTGAAATCTTCATTTGTGGTAAATTCTTCGTTACCTAGTTCTGCAGCTATATACCATTTTTTAGAAATTCGATAATCACCTACTATTTCAATACCACTATTGTAATCTTGTAATATAGACCTTATGGGTTTACTGATGTCTACCCCCAATCTAAGACCATAATTTGTCTTATAAATTATACTATCCTTAGGTATTGAATCATTTGTTTGTTGAGCAGAGGCGCTCACAGTAATGATAAAAAAACAGATTTTAATGAAAGATTTGTAAATGTGCTGATGACTCATTATCTATTGTGGGTATTGTGATGGTATTTTCGAGAGTTTCAGTTAGTCCTATAATCCAATCATTTGAAACATCCGATGTGACAGTTACATTGTTAAAAATCGCTTTGAAACCACAAGACCTTGAAACAAATACTTCTTCAATTTCATAATTTATCGAGAGAATATCTTGATTGCCTTCTGAAGAAAAATTATAAATAATTTGATTGTTAGAGACGTCTAAAGGTATTACAATGGAATCAATACTCACATTTGAATAGATTTCGTCATATCCTTCAGGATTCACAGATAAATTCGACACCGTTTTAGTTTGGGTAATATTGGTTGAATTGTAAAAACGAACTATCATTTTTGGAGTGATAGGTTCAATACAAAAATCATCTTTTTCACAACTTGAATTAAGCATGAGCAAAAGCATTAAAAAAAAATAGTAATTTTTCATTGTATGATTACCTACTAAATATTTACTCTTCAATTTCAACAATCTTTTCCATGGCTTCTGCTAATTTAAAATCGAGTTCAGTTACCCCGCCAGCGTCATGTGTTGTTAATTTTATTTCCAAAATATTATAAACATTTTTCCACTCTGGGTGATGATGTAGTATTTCACATTCAAATGCTATCCTCATCATTGCACTCATGCAGTTTTTAAAACTATCAAATTCAAACTCTGAATGTAATGCATTTTCATAATAATCCCAATCAGGAAAATTTTCTAATTTTTTTTCAATTTCAAATTCTGTAAGTTTCTTCATCTAAAGTATATGCTTGTTTCAAAAGTACAACAATATTAAAAACATTAAATGATATCAAATATTATTTTTCTCAAATAAAACTACAGTTTCTATATGTGATGTATGTGGAAATTGATCCACTAAACTTATTTTTTTTATTTCATAACCGGAATTAATCAATTCTAAAGTATCTCTAGCTTGAGTTGCAGGATTACAAGAAACATAGACCATTCTATCAGCATTAATTGCAATGATTTTTTGGAGAGTTTTGGGAGCAATACCCGCTCGTGAAGGATCTAAAATAATCGTTCGAATTTTATTTTTATACTCTGGATGTTCGTATAAGAATTTACCAACGTCTGCAGTATAAAATTTTAATCCAGCAATGTTATTTCTTTTTACATTTTTTTCGGCATCTTTTATTGCAGAAGCTACAATATCTACACCAATAATTTTTGTATTAGTACTTTTAGATGCTAGAATTTGACCTATAGTTCCAGTACCACAAAACAAGTCCATAACTATTGAGTTATCTATGCTTTCTTTATTTTCAAGTGCGTAATCAAGCACTTTCAAATAAAGTTTTTCAGCAGATTTAGGATTTGTTTGAAAGAAACTTTTCATGCTAATTTCAAAATTTAATCCAAGTAATTCCTCCACAATTTTGTTTTCACCAGCAATTAATTTACTACTCCCTGATGTTGCCAATGTTCTGTCACCAGTTTCATCATTTATTGAATGAACTAAACCTGCAAAACGTTCTTTAAAAATATCTTGTAAAAATTCAGAAAAAGCATTTAAATCAAATTTATTTAAATCTTTAGAGGTTGTAACTAAATTAAATAATAGTCTGTTTGTTTTGTAGGACTTTCTTACAACAAAAAAACGAAAAAACCCTTCCCTTTTTGGTCCATGCCAGGGAGGTAGACAGCTAGCTTCGCAATATTTTCTAATAACTTTAATATTATCCTCAACCAATGTGTCAAACAAGCCAGAATCTTTATTAAGATTATCTCCCATCCACCAGACTCCTCTTCTTTTAAAACCTAAAGTGAAAATATCAACATCTGTTTTATTTATTCGATCATAACCTATAGCAGAAAAGCCATATTCCATTTTATTTCTGTAATGAAATACATTGGGCGAAGTTACCAATTCATCAAAAAGTTCCTCGATATTAGTCACTTTTCCAATTCGTTTGAAAAGAGATAAAGTACTTTCTTTCTTGTAGGCGTGTTGTAAATTAATTGGTAATTGAATATAAGGAGCACCAGGAATATCTTGATAAGGTACAGAGATCTCATCTTTAGAATTTTCTAAAACATCAATTAATTTACACTCAGCATAATTTTTGCTAGATTTTTTAACTTGGGCTTTTACCTTTTGTCCTGGAATTGTGTTTGGAACAAACACAACAAATACACCTTCTTCAGATCTAATTCTAGCAATTCCTTTTCCGCCATAGGCATAATCTTCAATTACTAATTCCAATATTTGACCTCTTTTTACAAATTTGTTTCGTTCTCTTCTAGGCATTTATTAAAAATAATGATGTTTGGCAAAATTAATAAAACATATCAATTATGTAGAAGATTACTCATAAAATTGATTGGATTAATTTGAATAATATTTCCTAAATTGCAGGCCCCAGGGATGATTTCTTTCCCACGCTGAATTTTCGAATCGTTCGAAAGGAAAAAGGTAGATAAGGAATGGTTATTTCACTCGTTAGAACGAGATTTAATTATTATGTTTTCTCTCTTATAAAGAGAAAAACAACGTTTTGTTTCAAACAATTCGTAAAACCTTAAATTTTTTTAAATGGCTATTTTAGAACAATTAACATCGCAAGAAGCGATAGATTTAGAAAACAAACATGGCGCCCACAACTACCACCCCCTTCCTGTGGTTTTAAATAGGGGTGAAGGTGTTTATGTATGGGATTTAGAAGGTAAAAAGTATTACGACTTCTTATCCGCTTATTCAGCAGTTAACCAGGGACATTGTCATCCTAAAATTGTCAATGCTATGGTGGACCAAGCCAAAACTTTGAGTTTAACTTCAAGAGCATTTTATAATGACGTATTAGGTTCCTATGAAAAATATGTAACTGAGTATTTTAATTTTGATAAGGTTTTACCCATGAATACTGGTGCTGAAGCTGTAGAGACTGCACTGAAGCTTTGTAGAAAATGGGCTTATGAGGTTAAAGGTATTGAAGAAAATAAAGCAGAAATTATTGTTTGTGAAAATAATTTTCACGGTAGAACTACCACTATTATTTCCTTTTCTAACGATCCAGTAGCTCGTAAAAATTTCGGCCCTTTTACCAACGGTTTTATTAAAATTGAATATGATAACTTATTAGCTTTGAGGGAGGCATTAGAAAATAATAAGAATGTAGCTGGTTTTCTAGTTGAACCCATCCAAGGTGAAGCTGGGGTTTATGTTCCATCTGAAGGATATTTATCAAGTGCTAAAGCACTATGTGAAGAATTTGGAGTTTTGTTTATTGCAGACGAAGTTCAAACTGGTATTGCTAGGACAGGTCGTTTATTAGCTACTTGTGGAAATTGTTCTTGTGAAGATAAAAATTGTTCTAAAAATCCGGATGTAAAACCTGATATCTTAATTCTTGGTAAAGCGTTAAGTGGTGGTGCATATCCTGTATCAGCAGTATTAGCCAATAATAATATTATGAATGTTATTAAACCTGGAAATCACGGATCTACTTTTGGAGGTAATCCAATAGCTTCAACAGTTGCAATAGCTGCTTTAGAAGTGGTTAGAGAAGAGGATTTAGCTGATAATGCATATAGGTTAGGTAAGATATTTAGAGATGAATTGTCTTTGTTTGCTAAAGATAACCATTTGATAAAAACAGTTAGAGGGAAAGGTCTCTTAAATGCAATTTTAATAAATGACACAGAAGAAAGTTCTACGGCTTGGGATATTTGTATTAAACTAAGAGATAATGGCTTACTAGCCAAACCTACCCATGGTAATATTATTAGATTTGCTCCCCCACTAGTGATGAATGAAAATGAACTAATGGAATGTGTTTCTATAATCAAGAAGACAATTTTAGATTTTAAAAAATAGCCAAAAAATAGCTCAAAAAGCCCTTTTTTACTAAATTAAATTATTCAACAAAACCTTTTAAAAATGAACCAAATTTTAAAGTTAAGTGTGTTAATAAGTATTATTTTTGCATCCGGATGTAAATCAGATAAACATATGAATTCAGTCGACTTGAAAGCGCCTAGTGCAGAAAAACAAGCAGAATCACTAACCATTCATAATTCAACTAGAATAGATAATTATTTTTGGATGCGTTTAACAGACGAACAAAAGACAGCAAAAAATAAAGACAACCAAACTCAAAAAGTTGAAGCATACCTAAATGCTGAAAATGAGTACTTTGACAAAGTAACAGCTTCAACAAATAAGTTTCAAAAAGAGCTTTTTGAGGAGATGAAAGGTAGAATAAAAGAAGATGACACTTCAGTTCCTTATTTTAGAAATAATTATTTTTACATAACTCGTTTTGAAAAGGGAAGTCAATATCCTATTTATTCTAGAAAAAACAAAAGCCTAGAATCAGATGAAGAAATTCTTTTTGATGTAAATCAAGAAGCTAAAGAGTATGAATATTTTCAATTAGGTGCTCTTAATGTTAGTCCTGATAACAAATTGGTAGCCTTTGCAACAGATACGGTAAGTAGAAGACAATACACCATCCAAATTAAACATTTAGAAACAGGGAAGTTATTAACTGATAAAATAGAAAATACTACAGGAGGATCTGTATGGTCAAATGATAATAAAACTCTTTTTTACACAAAAAAAGATCCATTAACACTCCGTAGTTCATCAATCTACAGACATGTACTAGGAACAGACGCCTCTGAAGACGTAGTAGTTTTTGAAGAAAAAGATGAAACGTACAGTACTTATGTATACAAGACTAAATCTCATAAATTTATTGTTATTGGTAGTTCAAGTACCTTGTCTTCTGAATTTAGAATTATTTCTGCAGACAAACCTTATGGAGATTGGATGGTTATTCAGCCAAGAGAGGACAATTTAGAATATAGTCTAGCTCATTATGGTGATTATTTTTATATACAAACTAATAAAGATGATGCAACCAACTTTAAGTTGATGAAAACACCAGTCAACAAAACCACTAAAGAGAATTGGGTAGATGTTATTCCACATAGAAAAGAAACTTTACTTGAAGACGTTTCAATTTTTAAAAATTATTTAGTCATAGAAGAAAGATCAAATGGTTTGGGGAAGATTAGAATTAAAACATGGGACGGAAAAGAGGATTATTATTTACCTTTTGATGAAGAAACGTATTCTGCAGGAGTATATACAAATCCTGAATTTGATACAGATGTTATTCGTTATTCCTACAATTCCATGACAACTCCAAACTCTGTGATTGATTTTAATATGAAAAATCAAACAAAAGAAATCAAAAAAGAGCAAGAAGTTTTGGGTGGTAAGTTTGATAAAAACAATTACAAAAGTGAACGTGTATGGGCGACAGCTAGAGATGGAAAAAAAGTTGCTATTTCACTAGTTTATCATAAAGACACAGAATTAAATAAAAACACTCCACTATTACAATATGCTTACGGGTCTTATGGATATACAATTTCTGATGGATTTTCTTCTACACGACTAAGTCTACTAGACAGAGGCTTCGTCTATGCATTAGCTCATATTAGGGGAGGACAATACTTAGGTAGAGAATGGTATAACGATGGAAAAATGATGAATAAAAAAAATTCATTTTTTGATTTTATAGATTGTTCTAAGTATTTAATTGATAATAATTATACCTCTGAAAAACACTTATATGCGATGGGTGGATCTGCAGGTGGTCTTTTGGTAGGAGCAGTCAGTAATTTAAATCCAGAATTATATAATGGAATTATAGCAGCTGTTCCATTTGTAGATGTTATTTCTACTATGCTAGATGAATCTATACCACTTACTACAGGTGAGTTTGATGAGTGGGGAAACCCAAAAGAAAAAGAAGCATATGATTACATGTTGTCTTATTCACCATATGATCAAGTAACCTCGAAAGATTATCCAAATATGTTAGTAACAACAGGATATTTTGACAGTCAAGTACAATATTGGGAGCCAGCTAAATGGGTTGCCAAACTTAGAGAATTAAAAACTGATAAGAATACTTTATTACTCCACACAAATATGGATGTGGGACATGGTGGTGCATCTGGTCGTTTTGATGCTTTGAAAGAGACAGCAATTGATTATACTTTTTTATTAGCCTTAGAAAACAAAATATAATTTAATCTTTATCAACTAAATAGTAATGATTAGAAATAAGGAAATTTATAAAAATTTGATAGAATTAGTGGGAGAAACCCCGATGGTTCAGTTAAATGTGATAACTAAAAAATTTCCTGGAAAATATTTTGCTAAATTAGAAATGTTTAATCCAGGACATTCCCAAAAAGACAGAATTGCTTTACATATAGTCGAAAATGCCGAGAAAAAAGGCATTTTAAAGCCTGGTAGTACAATTGTTGAAACAACCTCTGGTAATACCGGATTTTCGTTAGCTATGATAGCGATGGTTAAAGGCTATAAGTGTAAGTTAGCCGTTAGTGATAAGTCTTCATTAGACAAAATAGATGGATTAAGAGCTATGGGTGCAGAGGTCTTTGTATGCCCAGCTAATGTTCCTGTTGAAGATTCTAGATCTTACTATGAAGTAGCCAAAAGAATTCATAAAGAAACTCCAAATTCTGTATACATAAATCAATACTTTAATAGTTTAAATATTGAGGCTCACTATGCCACAACTGGTCCTGAAATTTGGGAACAAACAAAAGGAAAAATCACACATCTAGTAGTGGCTAGTGGAACCGGTGGAACAATTTCCGGTTCTGGTAAATTCTTGAAAGAACAAAATCCGAATATCAAAATTTTAGGAGTGGACGCCGTAGGATCTGTCTTAAAAAAATATCATGAAACAGGAGAATTAGACAAAAATGAAATCAAGCCTTATAAAATTGAAGGTTTAGGTAAAAATTTAATTCCTACTGCAACTGATTTTTCTATCATAGATGTATATGAAAAAGTAACTGACAAGGATGCTGCATACAAAGCTAGAGATATCATTAAAAAAGAAGGAATTTTTCCAGGTTACACTTGTGGAGCTATCATGCAGGCAACTGAACAGTATGCTAATAAAGGAATGTTTAATAATGATAGTTTTGTAGTTTTAATTTTCCCTGATCATGGCTCACGTTATATAAGTAAAATTTACAGTGATGATTGGATGAAAGAACAAGGTTTTTATGATTCTAATATGTCTCAAAACAAACCCTCAATACACATATAACTCATAAAATTCTCATTCGGTTTTTTATTTTTAAGCCTCTTATTCTGTTTTTTTTTATTTGATTAACTCCTCAAAATTCAGTTACTTTGCAGGCTTAAAAGTTATAGTATAAATACTTTAGATAATGACAAACGATTTATTTACTAGAATTAAAGAAGACAAAGGACCATTAGGTAATTGGGCTGATAAAGCTGAAGGATACTATGTTTTTCCAAAGTTAGAAGGTCCAATTTCTAACAGAATGGTTTTTAACGGGAAAAAAGTTATTACTTGGAGTGTAAATGATTATTTAGGCTTAGCAAATCATCCTGAAGTTTTAAAAATAGATGGTGAGGCAGCTATAGAGCACGGAATGGCCTATCCAATGGGTGCTAGAATGATGTCTGGTCATTCAAAATTTCATGAACAATTAGAAAATGAATGTGCAGAGTTTGTAAGTAAAGAAAAAGCTTATTTATTAAATTTTGGATATCAAGGAATTATGTCAGCTATAGATGCTTTAGTTGGTAAAAATGATATTATCGTATATGACGTTGATACACACGCTTGTATCATTGACGGTGTTCGCTTACATCCAGGTAAACGTTTTGTTTACAGGCATAATGATATGGAAAGTTTTGAAAAAAATATGAAACGAGCCGTTAAAATGGCCGAGAAAACAGGAGGAGGGATATTAGCAATCTCTGAAGGAGTTTTTGGAATGCGTGGAGAACAAGGTCGGTTAAAAGAAATTGTAGCTTTAAAGAAGAAATATAATTTTAGATTATTAGTAGATGATGCCCATGGGTTTGGAACATTAGGAGAAGGAGGAAGAGGAACGGGCTTCGAACAGGGCGTACAAGATGATATAGATGTTTATTTTGCAACTTTTGCAAAATCTATGGCAGGTATTGGAGCTTTCTTAGCAGGTGATAAAGATGTGATTCAGTTTTTACAATACAATATGCGTTCTCAAACTTTTGCTAAAACTTTACCAATGGCAATGGTAAAAGGAGCATTGAAACGCCTAGACATGATTCGTAATATGCCAGAATTAAAAGATAAATTATGGCAAAATACCAATTCATTACAATCTGGTTTACGCTCAGCTGGTTTTGATTTAGGAACTACACAAACATGTATTACTCCAGTTTTCTTAAAAGGTGATGTTCCTGAAGCTATGGCGTTAGTTCATGATTTAAGAGAGAATCATGGTGTTTTTTGTTCTATAGTAGTGTATCCAGTAATCCCGAAGGGGTTAATAATACTTAGATTAATTCCTACAGCTACACATACACAAGTTGATATAGATGAAACTATTGTTGCTTTTACTGCAATTAGAGAATTATTGGAAAATGGTACTTATAAAAAGATTGCCAATACTATGATGCAAGAATAGAAAAAGTATCATTTCATTTTACTTAGTATCAAATTAATATAAAAAAAATCTCATCAATTTGTTGAGTTTTTTTTATAAAAATTATCTTCTTTCTCTTCTTTTTCTTCCAAAGCCAGTTGGCTTTCTGTCATTGTTAGAGTTTCTGTCTGGTCTATCACCGCCTCGTCTGCTAGAACTTTTATTCTTGTTGTTATTTTCACTTCTTCTACCTCCAGATGATTTTTCTGAACTTCGACGTCTACCAAAACCACCACCATCTTTATTGCCAAATGGTCTTTTTCCTCCTCGTCTTCTTCCCCCACCACGTTCTTTTTTTGTGATTTCTATATTAACTCCTCTACCACTAAACTCAGGTTGATTTTCAGAAAAAGAATTTAATGTCTGTTCTTCAAATTTTTTATCGATTTCAAAAAATGAAAAGGTGTCCAAAATATCTATGGCACCAATTTCTATATTATCAGTAATTTTTTGATCATTTATAAGTCCTATTAACCTAGCTGGGTTTAGGCTATCTTTTCGTCCAATATTTATAAAAAAACGAGTCATATTTTCATTAGAACCTCGCCCGTTTCTTCCAGTGTCCTTTGATGATAGATCATTTAAGTCTCTTGCATTTTCATAGTAAGAGAGGAAGGTGTTAAATTCTAAAGAAACAAATTTTTGAATAAGTTCTTCTCTAGATAATCCCTCTAATTTGTCATAAATACTTGGTAAAAAGTTTTCAATTTCGCTTTGCTTTACTTCGATAGCATTTACTTTATCTATTAAATGCATTAATTGGTTTTGGCAAATTTCTTTTCCAGTAGGTATTTTAGCTTGAACAAATTTCTTTTTAATGATTCTCTCTATAGCTCCAATTCTTCCTTTCTCTTTGTTGCTCACCAATGCAATTGAAATACCAGATTTTCCAGCTCTTCCAGTTCTACCACTTCTATGAGTATAGTTCTCTATCTGATCTGGTAATTTATGATTGATAACATGAGTAAGACTATTTACATCTAAACCCCTGGCAGCTACATCTGTAGCAACTAGTATTTGAACAGTTTTCTTTCTAAACTTACCCATAACAGAATCTCGTTGAGCTTGAGATAACTCTCCATGAAGTGCATCTGCATTGTATCCATCCTTAATTAAATTATCAGCTACCTCTTGAGTCTCTCGTCTAGTTCTACAAAAAATAATAGCATATATATCTGGGTTTAAATCAGCAATTCTTTTAACAGCTGGATATCTAGTTCTTTCAGAAACTAAATAATATTCATGACTTACGTCATCTGAACCTGTATTTTTTTGACCTGATGTAACTTCAACAGGCTTGGTCATATAATTTCTGGCAATTGCTTCAACTTCTCTTGGGAAAGTTGCTGAAAATAGTAATGTTTGTTTTGTTTCGGGTGTAGCATCAAGTACCTTATCAAGTTCATCCTTGAATCCCATATTTAACATTTCATCTGCTTCATCTAGCACGAGCCATTCAATATTTCCTAGCTTTAAGGCTCTTCGGTTTATTAAATCTACAGTTCTTCCTGGAGTTCCAACTACAATTTGAGCTCCTCTTTTCAATCCTCTTATCTGTTCTTCAATATTAGCTCCTCCATAAACCGTAACTACCTTTATATTTGGCATGTATTTGGCAAATTCTTTGATATTATTACCAATTTGAACAGCTAATTCTCTTGTTGGTGATAAAATGATAGCTTGAGTGTTTTTCTTAGTATCATCGGCTAATTCTAATATTGGAAGGCTAAATGCAGCTGTTTTACCAGTACCTGTTTGTGCAAAAGCTTTTAAATCGTCAGTTGAGGTTATGATTTGTGGAATAGCTTTTTCTTGAATAACAGTTGGTTTTTCATACCCTAAATCTGTTAAAGCTTTGTTGATAGGTTCTTTTAAACCTAATTCTAAAAATGTTGACATACTGTGTTTTTTTGATCCACAGACGCCCACCTGTAAATCCTAATTTATATTACGACTTGATTTTTAAAGAATATTATTTTTCAATAAAATCGTGCAAATGTAACATAAATAAAATAAAGCCTATTTAAAAATTAGTTACTTGCCAATTCTTCTATTTGATTAAAAATATTCCTTGAAGATAGAGATGCATAAGAATTGATGACTACACCTTTTTTATTTATTAAAATAGTTCTGGGCAATTGACTGGTTAAGAATGAACTAGCCTTGCTATTGGATTCTAAATAATATTGGGATTTAATATCTAATTTTAAAATTCTGTCTTTATTATTTCCAGCAATTTTAACACCTATGAATTTTAAATTGGGATATTTTTCAGACAAGTAATTAACTCTACTTGCTATAAAGTCTTTTCCAATAAACTCAGGGTTCCAAAAATATAAAACACTTTTTTTGTTTTTTATTAACTTCCTAACTGATTTTTGTGTCTTATTATAATCTATTATATTGAAGTCATTCAATAATGTACCCTCTTCAATTTTTTTTACATCAGATGTCAAATTAACTATTAATTTATTATCATCAAGATTTGTATTAAGATCTAGGAAAGTATTTACAGTGTTTTTATTAATTCTTTTTGTTGATTTCCAGAAAAAATGTTGAATAAAAATTTTCCTCAACATAGAGTTTTTAGAATTTTCATCATTTAATTCTGTAGATATTGCTTTTAGAAGATTTTCTGTAAATTCATCCGAATTTAGATCATAGCCAAGAGAATTAACTTTGTTGTATAAATTACTTAGTACATAGTCTCTGTAGGCATAAAAAAACATTAAAGAGTCATTACCTAAAGTGATATACTCCCTATGTTTGTAAAAATCTTTATTAATATCTAGATGTTCATCGTGGTTTATTTTGGCGGAGTGAGCTAGAGGATAGTTTTCTACCTTTGAATATAATGGAAAGGTTAACGCAGTCTTTAAAATGTTATTAAATTTATCTGACTCTTCTGGGTTATTGTTAATGAAATCATTGTATCTATTAAGTTTAATTTTTTCAGTTTGTATAACTTTCTCACTAAATTCGGAGGGAGATAAATTATAATATTGATAAAAGATTTTTCTTTCCTCCTCCGATTCTAAAAAACTGTCAATTAATAAATTATTTCTTTCAGCCCCTTTTCCACTAAACACCAATGTCTCATCAAAATTCCAAGTATTAAGTCTAATTAAAAGACTGTCTTTAGGTTCTAGATAAACATATTGTTGTTCATTTCCATGTTTGAAATTAAATAAACCTTCCTGTAGTGAGGGTATTTCACCAAGGAAAGAATTGTTTTTATCTAAATAAAATGTATCTAAAGGAATTTCATTTTCAAATAAAATGATGCAATTAGATTTAGGATTTATAATTTTACCACCAAAGTAAGTACTGTTACAAACTTGAGTGTTGTTACATCCAAATAACACGGTTGTAATTACCAATATTATCAAAGCTGTATATTGCCTGAAATGTGGATTTGAGATCATTGTCAACAAAAATACACATCTAATTTAGTGATGCTTGTTAACAGCTTGTTAAAAGAGAGTTTTTTAACCTTGTATCTAAATAAATTTATTTATAATTAATCAAACCTTATTTTAAGTTAAAACATAAATGTATTTACTATTTTTGCACGGAATTTAAGAAAAATTAAAAATGTTATCAGTTTCAAATTTATCAGTTCAGTTTGGCAAGCGTATATTATTTGACGAAGTAAATACAAAATTTCTAAACGGAAATTGTTACGGTATTATAGGTGCAAATGGCGCTGGTAAATCTACTTTTTTAAAAATAATTTCCGGGAAAATGGAGCCTACCTCAGGCCATGTATCTTTAGAGACAGGTAAAAGAATGTCTGTATTAACTCAAGATCATTATGCTTTTGATGAATTTCCTGTTTTAGAAACAGTAGTAATGGGTAATAAAAATCTTTTTGCAATTAAATCCCAAATAGATGCTCTGTATGCAGATTATTCAGATGAAAATGCTGATAAAATTGGTGAGCTACAGGTAACTTTTGAAGAAATGAATGGTTGGAATGCAGATTCTGATGCAGCTGCCATGCTTTCTAATTTAGGAATTAAAGAAGATTTACATTACACTTTAATGAGCGAATTAGATGGTAAACAGAAGGTTAGGGTTTTGATAGCTCAGGCATTATTTGGTAATCCAGATGTGTTAATCATGGATGAACCTACAAATGATTTAGATTTTGAAACTATAGCTTGGTTAGAAAACTTTTTAGCAAATTTTGATAATACAGTCATTGTTGTCTCTCATGACCGTCACTTTTTAGATGCAGTATGTACACACATTTCAGATATTGATTTTGGTAAAATAAATCATTTTTCAGGCAATTATACCTTTTGGTATGAATCTTCCCAACTAGCTGCTAAACAAAGAGCTCAACAAAATAAAAAAGCAGAGGACAAAAAGAAAGAACTAGAGGATTTTATTAGACGTTTTTCTGCAAATGTTGCAAAATCAAAGCAGGCGACTAGTAGAAAAAAAATGATTGAAAAACTGAATGTAGATGACATAAAACCCTCTAGTAGGCGATATCCTGCAATCATTTTTAAAAGTGAAAGAGAGGCAGGTGATCAGATTTTAAATATTGATGGATTGTCAAAATCAAATTCAGAAGGTACTTTATTCAATGATATTCACATAAACTTAAACAAAGGTGATAAAGTAGCTGTAATTTCAAAAAATTCGAAAGCAATTTCAGCTTTTTATGAAATAATAGCAGGTAATATAGTTGCTGATTCTGGGAAGTATGATTGGGGAGTAACTACTACACAATCTTATTTACCACTCGATAACTCGTCTTATTTTGAAGATGGAAGCTTAAATTTAGTTGATTGGTTAAGACAATATGCTCAGACTGAAGAAGAAAGAGAAGAAGTGTTTTTAAGGGGATTTCTCGGTAAAATGATTTTTTCAGGTGAAGAAGCCCTTAAGAAAAGCAATGTTCTTTCTGGAGGAGAAAAAGTACGGTGTATGCTTTCAAGAATGATGATGAAAAGGGCTAATATTCTAATATTAGATGAGCCAACTAATCATTTAGATTTAGAATCTATACAAGCTTTAAATAATTCACTAATTAATTTTTCAGGAACTGTATTGTTTTCAACACATGATCATGAATTTGCACAAACAGTAGCTGACAGAATTATTGAATTAACACCCAATGGTGTCATAGATAGATATTCAACTTTTGATGAGTATTTAAATGATACTAAAGTGAAAGAGTTAAGAGAAAAAATGTATAAATAGTTAAAAGAAGTTATTTTTTCAAAGGACTTATAATTTCAACATCACTAAAGGAAATTGCTCCTCGAACAACACCATCAATTGTATTTTTTAAAGCCTCAATTAATTGAATTTTTAATTGTGTTTTGTGAAATATTAAACTAATTTCTCTAGCCGGTTTTGGAGACTTGAATTCTTTCAATAGTTTTTTATCTTTTTCATTTAAATCTAGGGTGTGTAAATAGGGTAGAAGAGTCATTCCCAACCCCTCTTTTGATAATTTTATTAATGTATCAAAACTTCCGCTTTCTAGTTGAAAACCTTTGTTTTTGTTGGTTTTATAATTCCTGCAAAGGTTAATAATATTATCTTTAAAACAATGACCGTCCTCGAGTAACAAAATATCTTCCATTTCTAAATCATCAATTTCAATTTGATTTTTTTTATACAAACGGTGTTCTTGGGGTGTTAAACCAACAAAGGGTTCATAGTATAAAGGGCTTTCTTTTATGAATTCATTTTCTAAAGGTGTTGCCGCTAGCCCAGCGTCTAAATTATTATCAAGTATCTTCTTAATGATTTCTTCGGTAGTTAATTCTTCAATAATCAATTTTACTTTTGGATATTTTTTTGTAAAATTACTTAAGAACATGGGTAATAAAGTTGGCATAACTGTAGGGATTATTCCTACTCTAAATTCACCACCAACATATCTTTTGTGTTGATGAACGATATCTGTTATTCTACTACTTTCATTTACTATTATTTTAGCTTGTTCAACAACTTTTTTACCAATATCAGTCAATTCAATAGGTTTTTTTGATCTGTCAAATATCTGAATATCAAATTGATCTTCTAACTTTTGTATCTGCATACTCAAAGTTGGTTGTGTAACAAAACTGTGCTCTGCCGCTACAGTAAAATTTTTGTGTTCGGCAACAGAAAGGACATATTTAAGTTGTGTAATAGTCATTTATAGGATTTTACTATAAAAATAGTAAAAACTATAAGTTTATGTTATGATATTTAAATAAAATTTAAATATTCCAAAATTTACGTTGCTTATTCAATTCTTCCTCTTGCTTTGCATAATCATCTGTAGAAAGAACCTTTAAAAAAGAAGGATGTTGTTCTATAGCATATTCAATTTTAGTAACAATATCAGAAATTTCATCATTTTCATAATCAATGATAAGTGGTTCTTTAATAACCATTGATTGCAATACATTTCTTTTTTTTATCATTAAGCCTTTTTTATCAAAAGAACGTCTAAATCCATCAATAACTATTGGAACTACGGTAGGTTTATAGGTATTGATAATATGTGCAGTTCCTCTTCTAATAGGTTTAAAAGGCGTAGTTGTTCCCTGAGGAAATGTAATTACCCACCCATCATCTAAAGCCTTACTTATATTTGAAATATCGGACATTTTCACCTGTCTATTTACATTTTCACCAGCACTTCTCCAAGTTCTATCTATTGAAACGGATCCGGTGTAAGCAAATATTTTTGGAAGGATTCCTGATCGCATTGTTTCTCCAGCAGCTATGTAATATAAGTTTAGTTTTGGATTCCATATATAACCAATATTTTTAATTGAATCATCTCTGCCTTTTAAAGAAGCGTTAAATACATGAAACATAGCAGCTACATCTGCAAAATAAGTTTGGTGATTAGAAATAAAAAGAACATTAGTGTCAGGTAAATTTCTGAGTACTTCTGAACCTTCAATTTTCAGGTTGTTAAAACTTCTGTATCGTCCGTGAGAAATAACACCAAGAATTCTAATTAACATTTTTTTAATCCATAAAATATGTCCAAAAGGATTCTTTTTAAATATGGGCATTATTTGAAAGTTGTTTAATATAATTACTTGCTAAAGTACAAAAGAATTTATGGTTTGATATTTTTTAATACCTCTTTAATTTCACTCAAAATCATTGCAGTGGCTCCCCATATAATTAAATCATTTATTTGAAAACATGGTACAGAAGTTTTTTCCATGTAGGAATTGTTAATTTGAGTAAAGTGAATATTATTATCATCTAAAATATCATCATAGGATATTTCTAGAATTTCTTCTACTTCATTATTTTTTTTAAAACTAGGTTTCGTATGACATACACCAATAAAAGGAGTTACTAAAAAATTACTTGGAGGTATGTAAACATCAGTGAATTCTCTTAAAATGGTAGTATTTTCTTTAAACACACCAGTTTCTTCAAAAGTTTCTCTTAATGCCGTTTCTTCGAGATTATAATCTGATACTTCTGTTTTACCACCAGGAAAACTTATTTGTCCAGAATGAGTTCCATTGTAGCTGGCTCTTTTTGTAAGTAGTAAGGAAACTGTATTATTGTCATTTGGATAAAAAAGAGCTAAAACTGCTGCAATTTTTGGTTTATTAGCTTGTATTTTTTTTTCATTATATACCAGACGAATTTTTGGAGCTAATCTAAATTGTGCATCGAATCCACCTAGTTTTATTTCTTTAATTTTAGTTGAATTTTTTAAAAACTCTTTAAAGTTCATATGCTATTTTTTTTTAAAAAGAAAACCAAGGCCCAATCTACTAAGAAGTTTTTTTTCAAAATTCCAAAAGAATTTAAATTGTCCAAATAAAAAACCAACTATAGGAAGGGTGAGTTGATAAATTGGAAAAATCAATATAATTCTTAAAGGCCAATAAATGAAACCGTTCGTTAAAGATTTTGAAATACCAAATAGAGCTGTTAATGGGTCTGCAACCCAGGCTGCAAAAGAACCATTAATTGCAAAAACAATAAAAATAAGAAAGATTTGAATATTTGATGTAATACCCCAACGTGCTTTTAATTTCTCCATTTAAAAAAAAATAATATGCTGCAAAAATAGAGGATTAGATAATCATAAAAAAACGAAACTAGGTAAGATTAAAAAGTTTATATATCTAGGATTTTATTTATATTACAAGCTAATAATTTTATAGTATATATAGATGAAGAAATTAGCACTGCATTGGCAGATATTATTAGGAATGTTATTAGGAGTAATTTTTGCTCTTATCATGGTAAATTTTGATTTTGGTAAAGAATTTATAAAAGATTGGATAAAACCTTTTGGTACCATTTTCATAAATTCATTGAAATTAATTGCAATTCCATTAATACTAGCAGCTCTAATAAAAGGTGTATCTGATTTAAAAGATATTTCTAAATTATCTAAAATGGGTGGAAGAACCATCGTTATTTACATTATAACAACTGTAATTGCAGTTTCTATTGGTCTAGTTCTTGTAAATATTGTAAAACCTGGAAATTCCATTTCAGATAAGACCAGAACTGAATTAGTAGATGGTTATAGCAACAAAACTACAAAATACAAAGATGAGGCATCAAAACAAAAGGAAAGTGGTCCATTGCAAGCATTGATAGATTTAGTTCCTCAAAATATTTTTGAAGCAGCTACGAGTAATAGAAATATGTTACAAGTTATATTCTTTGCGGTTTTTTTTGGCATTGGGTTGATTTTAATACCTGAAGAAAAAGCGAAGACAGTTAAAAATTTTTTTGATGGATTCAATGAAGTTATACTAAAGATGGTAGATTTAATTATGTTGGCAGCACCATATGGTGTTTTTGCATTGTTGGCAGCTTTAATAGCAGAATCACCTAGTGTAGATTTATTTAAAGCGTTGGCTTGGTATGCTTTAACTGTTATTTTAGGGCTCGCTTTAATGATTATCATTTACAATGTCCTAGTTTTTATTTTTACTAAAAAACGGCCAAGTTTTTTCATGAAAGCTATTTCACCCGCTCAATTATTAGCATTTTCTACTAGCTCTAGTGCGGCAACCCTTCCTGTTACCATGGAAAGAGTTACCGAACACATAGGTGTAGAAGAAGAAGTTGCAAGTTTTGTTTTACCAATAGGTGCTACTATAAATATGGATGGAACAAGTTTATATCAAGCTGTTGCAGCAGTTTTTATAGCTCAGGCATTTGGAATGGATTTATCTTTTGGTACACAATTAGGGATTATAGCTACAGCAACATTAGCATCTATAGGTTCTGCCGCAGTTCCAGGAGCTGGTATGGTAATGCTAGTTGGTGTATTAGGGTATGCAGGTATTCCTGAAGCAGGTTTAGCTCTAATTTTTGCAGTAGATAGGCCTTTAGATATGTGTAGGACAGTAGTTAACGTTACTGGTGATGCTTCCGTTTCTATGTTAGTCGCTAAATCTGTAGGTAAATTAGGGAGTCCAAAACAGAAAAATTGGGATGATAATTATATCAAATAATCCTTCAATTTGTTGAAGGATTATTTGATATAATATTGATTAGTTTACCCAGAGTAGAGTTTCTCTAATGACAGTATATCCAAAACCATCAGGTAAAATTTCACTCATTTTAGATTTTGAAGCCATTTTTTGATAGGGATTTTCATCTTTATAAGTTAAATACTTCATGGCGTCAAGAAGTGTAGAAAATCCATCACGAGTAAAAATAGATGCTTTACTAGCTGTTCCTTTTGGATGAATTCTAGTGTGTACACCCCAACTATCTAATTTTGTATTTTTTTGCATAGACATGTGGATTTGCTTGTAGATGTTTTTATTTTCATTCACAAAATCTGCGACACTTTTTGGTCTAGCATAATTAAATACAGTAAACTTTGTATTATTCCCATCTATTGAGCTTTCATTTTGATACCATCTTATAGATTTAACCTCTCTAATTTTTTCAGTACTAATATCTTTTACTGTAAGTCCTAAAATACTTGTATCCCATTTTGCCTTTCCAGAAAATGCCTGTTCTAAGCTTTTAAAAGTATTTACTATTAGATAATTAGCCTCTAAACTATCGTCATTCATTCCTGTATTTTTCATCAAACCCCATCCAGTCATATTACCATTTTTAATTTCTTGATGGGCAACTTTTGACCAATAATTCATTTCTAGACGTTCAAACTCTTCTTGATGTTCAGGAGCAACTTTAATATACATGTGCATTGAAACTTCTTTTTGCCCAAATAACACCATTGTACACATTAAAATAATCGTAGTTAATAATTTTTTCATGTTTTTTTTTAAAAGTTAATAAAATCAAATATAATTTTTTTGTTTCAAAACGCAATTAATTATGTTACAAATATTTAATTTTTACTCATAAATTTTAGATATTATTTATTTAATTATACTAAATAATAAGAATCTTATAAAAATGAATTTATATTTAAAAATATATTTATTAATGTTTGGTAGATAATAATTAAAATTGCAAAATTTGTATAAACAATTAGATACATGAGGTTTAATCAAAATCACCATCATCATTTTTACCATTCGACTCAGGCGAAGTAAAAGTGTATTGATTAAATTCAACATATTAACAACCCGTTTGAGACAATCAAACGGGTTTCTTTTTTATATAACTCTTTGATTTTTTCAAAAATATTAAAAAAATAACCGAACTATCGGACTATTATTATGACTACATTAAGAATTGCAATTCAAAAATCTGGGAGATTAAATGAAGACTCCCTAAAAATTATCAAAGACTGCGGAATTTCCATAGATAACGGAAAAGATCAGTTAAAAGCCTCGGCTAGAAACTTTCCTCTAGAGATTTTTTATTTAAGAAATGGTGATATTCCTCAGTACCTCAAAGACGGAGTTGTAGATATAGCTATCATTGGTGAAAATGTATTGATTGAAAAAGGAGAGGAGATTACATTTACGCAACGTTTAGGGTTTTCAAAGTGCAAAGTTTCTCTAGCGATTTCAAAAAATGAAACTTACACAGGCATTGATTATTTTACCAATAAAAAAATAGCTACTTCTTATCCAAACACTGTAAAAAAATATGTACAAGATAGAGGAATCAATACCGATATTCACATTATAAACGGTTCTGTAGAAATTGCACCAAATATTGGATTAGCTGATGGTATTTGTGATATTGTATCTAGTGGTAGCACCTTATTTAAAAATAATTTAAAAGAAGTTGCTGTTTTGCTAGAGTCTGAGGCAGTATTAGCCGTATCACCAAAATTATCTGATGAAAAAGAACGTGTTTTAAATAAATTTCAGTCTAGAATAGCATCCGTTTTAAAAGGAAGAAATTCTAAATATGTATTGATGAATGCACCAAATAATAAGTTGCAAGATATATTAGAAGTTTTACCAGGAATGAGAAGCCCTACGGTTTTGCCATTGGCAGAAGAAGGTTGGAGTTCTGTGCATTCAGTAATAAGTAAATATCAGTTTTGGGAAATTATTGATGAATTAAAAGAAAAGGGAGCAGAAGGTATTTTAGTTTGTCCAATTGAAAAAATGGTATTGTAATGAAAAATATACTATATCCTAGAAGAGATCAGTGGTCTCAAATCTTAAAAAGACCAACACAAACGGTCAAAGAAATTGAAGCAACAGTCAATGAAGTTTTTGAGGATGTTCAGGTTAATGGTGACGCGGCTATCAGTACATATACTAAACAGTTCGATAAGGTTAAGTTGCCATCTTTTTTAGTTACTCAAGACGAAATTAATACGGCAGTTCAGACCGTCTCTAATGAATTAAAAGTAGCTATTCAAAAGGCAGCTGGTAATATTGAAAAATTTCACAGTGCACAAAAAACAGAAAAGGTATATCAAGAAACCACTTCAGGTGTAGTTTGTTGGCAAGAAAAAAGACCGATACAAAAAGTTGGTTTGTATATTCCTGGAGGAACTGCACCACTATTTTCTACAGTTCTAATGTTAGCCATTCCGGCAAAAATTGCAGGATGCCAGGAAATTATTCTGTGTTCGCCTCCAAACAAAGAGGGTGAAATTGCTAATGAAATTTTATATGCTGCTAGCCTTTGTGGTGTCACTAATATCTATAAAGTAGGAGGAATCCAAGCGATTTCAGGATTAACTTTCGGAACAGAAACCATTCCAAAAGTTTATAAAATATTTGGTCCTGGAAATCAGTTTGTAACTGTTGCAAAACAACTAGCTACTAAATTTGGAGTAGCTATAGACATGCCAGCTGGGCCAAGTGAACTCTTAGTGATGGCTGATGAATCTGCGAATGCATCATTTATTGCCTCCGATTTATTAAGTCAAGCAGAGCACGGACCCGATAGCCAAGTACTATTGGTTAGTACTTCAAACACAATCATTGAAAATGTTTCTACAGAACTTAAGAAGCAACTTGAAGAACTTCCAAGAAAAGAAATTACAACCAAAGCCATTCAGAATTCAAAATCTATTCTAGTAAAAGATTTTAAAGAAGCCTTGGCTTTAATTAATGAATACGCTCCAGAACACTTTATTGCATGTACAAAAAACAATGATTTTTTTATTGATGGTATTAGCAATGCAGGTTCTGTATTTATAGGAAATTTTACTCCTGAAAGTGCAGGAGACTATGCTTCAGGAACTAACCATACTTTGCCAACCAATGGATACTCAAAGGCCTATTCAGGCGTAAATTTAGATAGTTTCACCAAAAGTATTACGTTTCAAGAAATAACTAAAACAGGAATTCAAAATATTGGACCCTCTATTGAACTCATGGCAGAGGCAGAGGGTCTGCAAGCTCATAAAAATGCAGTAACCCTCAGATTAAAAGACTTAAAGTGATGGAAATAAAAGATCTAATTAGAGAAAATATAAAATCACTAGAGGCTTATTCTTCTGCAAGAGATGAATTTAAAGCAATGTCTTCAGAGTTTGTTTTTATTGATGCGAACGAAAATCCTTTTGATACAGGTTTAAATAGATATCCAGATCCGCAACAGAATTTAGTTAAAGAAGCATTATCTAAAATGAAAGGAATCTCTAAAGAACAAATACTTTTAGGAAATGGAAGTGATGAAGTGTTGGATCTCATTTTTAGGGTTTTCTGTGAACCTAGAGAAGACAATGTAATTGTTTTACCACCTACTTATGGCATGTATGAGGTTTTAGCGAATATCAATGCTATTGAGTTGGTGAAAATTCCTTTAGTTGAAAATTTCCAGCCTAATGTTAAGGAGATCGTAAAATGTCAAGACGCTAAAACCAAAGTATTGTTTCTATGTTCACCTAACAATCCAACAGCCAATAGTTTTAATGCTAGTAAGATAGAAACTTTAATCAAAGAATTTAATGGAATTGTAGTTATTGATGAGGCGTATATAGATTTTTCTATTGAAGACAGCTGGCTAGGTAGGTTAGATGAATTCCCAAATTTAATAGTTACGCAAACTTTATCTAAAGCCTATGGATTAGCTGCAATTCGTCTAGGGATCTGCTATGCTTCAAAAGAAATTATTTCAATCTTAAACAAGATTAAACCTCCCTATAATGTGAATCAACTAACCCAAGATGTGGCCTTACAATCACTTTTAAATCAGGAGAAAGTAAAAAATAATATAACAGCGATTATATCCGAAAGAAATCAATTGATTAGAGACTTGGAAAATGTTGAGATCGTAGAAAAAGTATATTCATCTGATGCCAATTTTTTATTAGTAAAAGTAGATGACGCAAATCTACGTTACAAGCAATTAGTTAAGCTAGGAATTATAGCAAGAAATAGAACTACCCAAATTTTATGTGATAATTGCTTGCGTTTTACAGTGGGTACAGCAGATGAAAACAAAAAATTAATAAATACCTTAAAATTAGTATAAATGAAAAAAGTACTTTTTATAGATAGAGATGGAACATTAGCTATAGAACCCCCTGTAGATTACCAGCTTGATAGTTTTGAAAAATTAGAATTTTATCCAAAAGTGTTTCAATACCTTGGTAAAATAGCCAAAGAATTGGATTTTGAATTGGTGATGGTTACCAATCAAGACGGATTAGGAACTCCTAGCTTTCCAGAAGCTACTTTTTGGCCAGTGCATAATTTTTTAATGAAAACCTTTGAAAAAGAAGGCATTGTTTTTACGGAACAAATTATTGATAGAACATTTGCAAGAGATAATGCTCCGACCAGAAAACCTAATACAGGACTATTATCTCATTACATTTCCTCATCATATGATTTAGAAAACTCTTTTGTGATTGGTGATCGTATGACAGATATAGAATTAGCTAAAAATTTAGGGGCAAAGGGTATTTTTATTAATAATGATAATATAGAAGGGACCGATGAATTAACGGTTACAAAAGATGAATTAGAAAACTATATTGCTTTAGAAACACAAGATTGGTCTGCAATTTATGAATTTTTAAAGGCGAAAGATAGAACAGGAAGTATTTCAAGAATTACTAATGAAACTAAAATTATAATCGATTTAAATTTAGACGGAACTGGTAAAAGTGATATTTCAACAGGAATTTCATTTTTTGATCACATGTTAGATCAAATTGCACGTCACGGTCAATTGGATTTAGTTGTGAATGTAATAGGTGATTTAGAAGTTGATGAACACCACACTATTGAAGATACAGCAATAGCACTAGGTGAAGTTTTTGCAAAGACTTTAGGAAATAAACTAGGAATAGAACGTTATGGTTTTTATTTACCAATGGATGACTGTTTATCTCAAGTTGCTATTGATTTTGGTGGACGAAACTGGTTGGTGTGGGAAGCAAATTTTAAACGGGAAATGGTAGGTAAAATGCCTACAGAAATGTTTTTTCACTTCTTTAAATCGTTTACAGACGGTGCTAAATGTAATTTAAATATTAAAGCCGAAGGCACCAATGAACATCACAAGATAGAATCAATTTTTAAAGCTTTTGCAAAAGCCATTAAAATGGCTGTAAAGCGCGATGTTGAAAAAATGATTTTACCATCTACAAAAGGGGTATTATAATGAAATTAGTGATTTTAAATTATGGAGTTGGAAATATTAAAAGTATTCAGTTTGCTTTTGATAGGTTAGGAGTAACCGCGGTTTTATCTAGTGATGCAGAAGAAATAAAGGCAGCTGATAAAATTATATTTCCTGGCGTAGGTGAAGCAAGCTCTGCAATGAAAAAACTCAGAGAAGCAGGTTTAGAAGATGTTATTACAAAACTAAATCAGCCTGTATTAGGAATTTGTTTAGGGATGCAATTAATGTGTCGTAAACTTGAAGAAGGAAATACCAACGGGTTGGGAATATTTGATGTAGCGGTAAAACGCTTCTCAACTTCAGTAAAAGTTCCGCAAATGGGATGGAATACCATAACCAACCTAAAATCTAAGTTGTTTGAAGATATTTCTGATAAAGAGTATATGTATTTGGTGCATAGTTATTATGTTGAAGAAAATGAAAATACTATTGCAACAACAGACTATGAGCTTCCTTATGCATCTGCGATACAAAAAGATAATTTTTATGGCGTTCAGTTTCACCCTGAAAAAAGTGGAAAATTGGGAGAAAAAATCTTACTAAATTTTTTAAACCTATAACATGAGAATTATACCAGCGATCGATATTATTGAAGGAAAATGTGTTAGACTCACTAAAGGAGATTACAACACTAAAATAATATACAATGAAAACCCATTAGAGGTAGCATTGGCATTTGAAGATGCCGGAATTGAGTATCTGCATGTGGTAGATTTAGATGGCGCTAAAGCAAGCCACATCGTTAATTATAAGATATTAGAGCAAATCGCTTCAAAAACAAATTTAAAAATAGACTTTGGAGGAGGCTTAAAATCTGATGAAGATTTACACATTGCTTTTGAATCTGGTGCTAACCAAATAACAGGGGGTAGTATTGCAGTTAAAAATATACCTGTCTTTGAAAATTGGATTGCAACGTTTGGTGCCGATAAAATCATTTTAGGTGCAGATTGCACTCATGATAAAATTGCTGTGAGTGGTTGGCAAGAAGAAAGTAATTTAAATGTTATTCCATTTATTCAAGATTATCAATCTAAAGGCATTCACTATGTTATTTGCACAGATATTTCAAAAGACGGAATGTTGCAAGGTCCCTCTTTTGATTTGTATGAAAGAATTCTCACGCAAGCATCAGACATCAAACTCATTGCTTCTGGTGGAATTTCAACCTTTCATGAGATTCCACAATTAGCTAAATTGGGTTGTGAGGGCGTAATTATTGGAAAGGCAATTTATGAGAATAGAATTAGCTTGAAAGAATTAGAAACCTATATAATAACTAATTAAGATGCTTACAAAGAGAATTATACCTTGTTTAGATATTAAAAACGGTAGAACTGTAAAAGGCGTTAATTTTGTGAATTTAATTGATGCAGGAGACCCTTTAGCACTAGCAAAACAATATGCAGAAGTTGGTGCAGATGAATTGGTGTTTTTAGATATTTCTGCCACTTTAGAAGGTAGAAAAACCATGTTAGAAATGGTGTTAAAAGTTGCAGCACAAGTGAATATTCCATTTACAGTTGGTGGTGGCATTTCTACTGTTGAAGATGTAGACGCATTACTTCATTGTGGAGCAGATAAAGTTTCTATTAATTCATCGGCAATTAAAAGACCAGTATTAATAAATGAATTGTCTCAGAAATTTGGAAGTCAATGTGTAGTGGTTGCCATAGATGCAAAGCAAATAGATGGAAAATGGGTTGTTCATTTAGCTGGAGGAACTATTCCTACCGAATTAGAGTTATTTGATTGGGCAAAAGAAGTAGCACAACGAGGTGCAGGAGAGATTTTATTTACTTCCATGGACAATGACGGAACTAAAGCAGGCTTTGCTAACGAGGCATTAGCAAAGCTATCAGCATTAGTAAATATTCCAATTATTGCTTCAGGTGGTGCGGGTTCAGTACAGCATTTTACAGACACATTCATTAAAGGAAAATCAGATGCTGCACTGGCAGCTAGTGTATTTCACTTTGGAGAAATACCCATACCCACATTAAAACAAGAATTAAAAAATAATTCAATACAAGTACGACTATGACTATAGATTTTAATAAAAATGCAGAGGGTTTAGTTCCTGCAATTATACAAGATGCAACCTCCAAGAATGTTCTCATGTTGGGCTATATGAATCTAGAAGCTTTTGAGAAAACACAAATCACAAAAAAAGTAACCTTCTTTAGCAGAACAAAAAATAGATTGTGGACAAAAGGCGAGGAGAGTGGAAATTTTTTAAAACTGGTAGATTTAAAATTAGATTGTGATAATGATACCCTATTAATTTTTGTGAATCCACTAGGACCAACTTGTCATAAAGGTTCAGATACCTGTTGGAATGATTCAAATTTGGCATCGTATGGTTTTATTTCTAAATTAGAGGAGACCATTGAAAATAGAATTGAGAATGCTGATGCTTCTAATTCTTATGTAGCAAGCCTATTTAAGAAAGGAATCAATAAAGTAGCTCAAAAGGTTGGAGAGGAAGCCGTAGAGGTAGTTATAGAGGCAAAAGACACCAATGATGACTTGTTTTTAAATGAAAGTGCAGATTTGTTATTTCACTATTTACTACTATTACAAGCCAAAGGATTTAAGCTTAATGATGTTGTGGAGGTCTTAAAAGAAAGAGAAAAATAGTTTTTTTTAGAGGTTATGCCCCCACCAAATTAAAAAAAATTTTTTAAGTTCGCCTGTAGTAGTTTTCATCCAACACAATGGAGAGAATTGGCGTTCTAGATAGGTTTTACTTTCTTCAAGATACTTTTCATACCCTATCCAATCTACATTGGTATGAGGAATTATTAACCAATCTTTTTTTGAGGGAATAAAGAATTTTGCATTTTTAAATTTAGTCAATTCAAGAGGTGTACAATAGAACCCTATAATGCAGTCTGTATTAATGTTAAGGTCTACTGATTTACTATTTCCCAAAGGGAGAAATAATTGAGCTTTAAAATAGACTTGTTGTGAAAAATCAGAACTATGAAGCGAAATACTCTTTAAATACTTTTCACATTCTTTAGCATAAAGTAGAGGCAATTGTTTTTGCCTAAGTTTATCTAATTTTTCTACGAGACTGTCTTTTTTATTAGGTCCAATCCAGCAATCTAACCCCTGTTTAGTTGGGTCGTACAAATAAAACTTATAAATAACCTCTAAATGTATAGGGTTACCATTTTTATACAGCAAGCAGTCTAACTCTCCAAGGGTAATTCTATCTTTAGAAATCTGAATGTTTTCTGCAATTAAGCTGATACCCTCGGTATTTACTAATTGATGAGAAACAAAACGCTCTACATATTTACCCAATCGCTGCTTAGTATCAATCTCTGTATCAATTCCAATTGATTTTTGCTCAATTTTAAATTGTGATAATTCATATACAGGAGTAGATTCCCATAATGTGGGTGTTTTTAAAAAACCTTCAAACCTTAATTGTGTATCCTTCATTCAACTTCAAAAATACAAATCATTAGTAAATCATTTTTTGTAATTTTAACTTCTCTAAAAATTACATCTATGCAATTTGAGAAATCTAGCCTGTCTTATCTTAAAAAATTAAAAAATAACAATAACAGAGATTGGTTTGCAGAGCACAAGCCAACCTTTATTGAAGCTCAAAACAATGCTAAACAGCTGTATGCTGAAATTAGAAACAATCTTGAGGAACACGATGAAATTGAAAAATTTAAATTGTTTAGAATTTATAGAGATGTTCGTTTTTCTAAAGACAAAACACCTTACAAGCCCCATTTTGCAGGCTCATTTTCAAGACTAGGAAAACAACTTCGTGGAGGGTATTATTTAAGAATTCGCCCAGGTGAAAGTTTCTTAGCCGGAGGCTTTTGGGAGCCCAACAAAGAAGATTTACTCAGAATTAGAAAAGAAATAGAGGTAGATGCTTCAGAATTTAGAGAAATTTTAGAAGATAAAAAATTTCAGCATTATTTTGGAAATTCATTTAAAGGCGATGAGTTAAAAACTGCTCCACGTGGTTTTGATAAAGAACATCCAGATATAGACTTACTCCGTAAAAAGGGGTTTATAGCCGTTCGTAATTTTACAGATGAAGAAGTGCTTTCTCCGAGCTTTAGTTCTGAAGTAGATAACTCCTACAAAGCATTACGACCTTTTTTTAATTTATTTAGCGATATACTAACTACAAATTTAAATGGTGAGTCTATAATCTAATTATTTATTGCTTATAATTACCCACGACTTTTCGCCTAACAGTAGTTGCGTGGTTTAATGATTACTTATAGCAATTGGTAGCAGCTTGCATTTTATTCAAACTTAAGAACTTTAAAGATTTGACTGCCTACTCTTAAAAAGTAAATATTTGAGGGCAAATGTGATATGTCAATTTCTTGGTTACTTGATGTAATTGTCCCAGTCATTAATTGCTTTCCCAGAGGAGAAAACAACTCATAATTAACTTCCTTGGAATAATTTAATAACAAATTAATTTTAGAGTGGGTTGGGTTTGGATAAATAGACACTTGTTTGTTTTCAGAATCATCAGTTGATAGTAGTCCATTGATATCATATCTTGAAAAGAACAACCAGATTTCCATGGAGGCATCAATATCTTGGTTCGTTCCTGCTGTATTAAGAACTGAGCCGGGCCAAGTATGTCCACCTCCAATAACTTTCATATGTTCTGTAGTAACCCCATTATCACCATCTTCATATACACTATGTTCTAGTGTACTTCCATCTGAAACGTCTACATCTGGAAGCGTTGTAGTTGTTGGGGTTGTTTCACAATTATTATGATCTACCCAGTAAGAAATTACATCTGGTATGGGTAGTGACAAATTATTTTCATTATAAAGAACAACATCATCTTCAGTACCATGAATTTGCAGAACGGGTGTGGGGTGTTGAGCATTACAGTCATCAAAAGTGTCTTGGGTCATAGAGCCAGTTACAGAAGCTACAGCTGCAATTTTTTCACTCAATTGACAAGCCAATAAAAAACTCATAAAACCACCATTAGACATTCCTGTTGCGTAAACTCTGTCTAAATCTATAGCATATAAAGTTGCTAATTCATCAATTAAAGCTTCGGTAAAACCAACATCATCGATATTGCTTGAAAGTCCAGGAAACCCTACGTTCCAGAATTGATTTCCAATAAATGTAGTCCCTTCAGGATGTACCAAAAGAAATCCCTCTGTATCTGCAATATCGCGAAAATCGCCGTAAAACATTTGTTGACTTGCACTACTCCCAAATCCATGAAAATTAAGAACTAAAGGTGCAGCTGTGCTGCCATCGTAAATCTCTGGAACATATAATATATAGTCTCGCTCAATTCCGTCATGTGTTATAGATGCATTTATGGTTTGTTGTGCAGTACTAGAAAAAACAAAACCTGTAAAAAGAAGTATCACCGTTGTATATTTCATATTTTATGCATATTTCTTTGGTAAATGATATCAAATGCAAAGTTACTAAAAGCTAGTCTTTATTTGATTTTTTCTATTAAGTTTGTTGTATGGTTTTTTTTGAAACAAAGTATACTGTTAAATCCTCTCACATAGATGAACTGAATCATGTAAATAACGTGGTGTATCTCCAATGGATTCAAGACATAGCAAATTTACACTGGACTCAATTAAAAAAGAGTGAAGATACTACTGACTATGTTTGGGTGGTTATTAGGCATGAAATAGATTATGTAGGCCAAGCTTTACTTGGTGATTCAATTGTGGCTAAAACTTGGGTTGGAAAAACTGGAGGCATTCGATCTATACGTCATGTAGAGTTTTATAAGAACAACAAACTTATTGTGAAGGCTCAAACTATGTTTTGTTTAGTAAATTCTAAAAGCTTTAAACCTACCAGAATAACTGATCAAATTTTAATGATGTTAGCTCCCAAATAACTGTACCTTTGCTTTTCTGAAATTTAATTCAATTATGAGCACATTTGCTACTTTAGGCGTAAAGAAACCTTTTATACAATCAATCAAAGAATTAGGTATAAACACCCCTTCTGAAATTCAACAAAAAGCCATCCCAATTTTATTAGACAAAAGAACAGACTTTGTTGGATTGGCTCAGACAGGAACCGGTAAAACAGCTGCTTTTGGTTTACCAATTGTGCAGCAGATAGATCCAAACAATAATGCTGTTCAGGCGTTAATATTATCACCTACTAGAGAGTTGGTACAACAAATTAAAAAACAACTTTTTAAATACACGAAGCATTATGATGCAAAGGTGTTTGTTGAAGCTGTTTATGGTGGTGAAAAGATAGAGAAGCAAATTCATAACTTACAAAGAACTACTCATATAATTGTGGCTACTCCTGGAAGATTAATAGATTTAATTGAGAGAGGAGAGGTTCATTTAAAAGAAATTATAACGCTCGTGTTAGATGAGGCTGATGAAATGCTAAGCATGGGGTTTAAACAAGATTTAAATAGAATTTTAAAATATACCTCAGGACACAGAAATACATGGTTATTTTCTGCTACGATGCCAGAAGAAATTCAAAGAATTATAAAAACCTACATGGATGCTAATGCACCTCGTGTAGAGATAAATAGAAATGCCACGGTAAATGCCAATATTAGTCATCAATTCGTAAAGACTACTATCAAAGATAAAGCAAATACCATCATTCGTTTTTTAGAATCTAGACAGAATTCTCGTGGAATTATTTTTTGTAGAACAAAGGCGGGAACTCAAAACTTAAACAAGCTACTTCAAGAAGAAGGTTTTTCTATTGGAGCTCTTGAAGGAGACATGCAACAAAAAGAGCGAGATAAAGTGATGCGTGCTTTTAAAAATGAAAGTTTACAATACCTAATCTCAACAGATGTGTCTGCTAGAGGAATAGATGTAAGAGATTTGGCTTTTGTAATTCATCATCAATTACCAGATCAGCTAGATTATTATACTCACAGAAGCGGAAGAACAGCCAGAGCAGGTAAAAAAGGAGTATCTATTGCTTTAATATTATCTAATGAAATTCAACGTATTCATGAAATAGAAAAAGATTTGAATATTAAATTTACCGAAACAAACTTCTAGCTAAGATATCCATCTGTGCTTAGCTGCCTTTTTTGAATACCAGATTAGGTACCCTCCGATGGCAATAATCATCAGAGGCATAACTAGGCCTAATGGTCCATAACTATTTGTATTTTCGCTTATTAAAAGTCCGTATGTCATCTGTATAATAATTCCTACAAATGATAATTTAAAGAAAATTGAAGAGACTTTTTTCTTTAACAATAAAAAGATAGCACCTACTGTTCCGGAAAATACAGCAACTGCAAATGCTGCTGTTACCCAGGAAGGGACATCTTGATACATGAGTTGCTGTTCTTTGGGAAGAGATTTTAATACCTCATCAGTCATTAGTACCTGACCTAAATAATTAATGACACCTATTAGATTCCAAACAAGAGCCAGACCACTAATAACCCAAAATAAACTACCAGGTTTTCTTAAATAACTAGTCATGATGTTAAAATTTTAATAAATTCTTCTTTAAAATTAGACAAAAAATATTAAATCAGTTTGCAACATCATAAAAATGGTATTTTTGTGATCCAAAATGGTTAATTATACTGCTATGACTTTTAAACCTAAACACACTACATTGTTTATTCTCTTTCTAGTTGTTTCATCTCTTTCATTGGCTCAAGTAAAAACTACTATTAGAGGAAATGTTGTTAATGAAAAAGGAGCGCCAATATTTGCTGCTTCAATATATTTAAATAATAGCCAAGGAACTTTTTCTGAGGAGGATGGGACTTTTCATATTTCAAATATAGTTCCAGGATCATACAACTTAACTGCTAGTTTTGTTGGTTATGATTCACAAACAAAATTTAATATTATAATTAAATCTAAGGGAAATAGATCATTTAATTTTATTTTAATTGAATCTTCGGAATCTTTAGAAGAAGTAGTGGTTTCTAATAAAAACAAAATCAGTAGACCTAAAGAAACGCCTTTATCTACTCAATCATTGTCAGCAGTAGAAATAGCAACATATCCAGGAGGAAATAATGATGTTGTTCAAGTAGCTCAGACATTACCTGGAGTATCTCCATCAGTCGGAGGATTTCGTAATGATTTAATTATTCGAGGTGGTGCACCAAATGAAACGGTTTATTATTTAGATGGAGTTGAAGTACCAAACATCAATCATTTTGCAACACAAGGAAGTGCAGGTGGGCCAGTTGGCTTATTAAATGTGTCTTTTATTAATGATGTTACCTTGTCTACTTCTGCTTTTGGTTCGCAATACGATAATCCATTATCAGGTGTATTACAATTCAAACAACGTGACGGAAATAAAGAGCGGTTTAATACAAACATTCGTGTGAGTGCTACGGATGCAGCTTTTACTTTTGAAGGACCATTATTTAAAAGAACAAAAGATGAAAGTAATACAAGTTTTTTACTGTCTATTAGAAGAAGTTATTTACAAGCATTATTTAAATTAATAGGGTTACCAATAAGACCTGATTATTGGGATTATCAGTATAAACTATCACATCAAATAGATAAATATAATGACCTGTATTTTATAGGATTAGGATCTATTGATGACTTCACTGTTGAAGCTCCTGAAGACTACGACGAAGAGGCTCAGGCTGTTTTGGAACAAGCTCCTTTTATAAAACAAAAAACAAACTCAATAGGAGTTACTTGGAGGAAAAGATTTAAAGATGGTTCTGGGTTTATGGAATCTACTTTAAGCAATAATCGGTTAGAAAATATTTTCACAAATTATTTAGATCCAGAAAATGAAACTGGAATTATTTTTAGAAATGATGCGGTAGAATCTGAGACAAAGCTTAGATATCAGCTTACTAAATTTTTAAACGATTGGAAAATTACAGGTGGATTTAATCTTCAACACTCGTTTTACACCAATAAAACAACAAACAATGCTGATGCTATATTCTATACTACTGATATAGATTTTAGGAAATACGGAGTTTTTGCAAATGCAACTCGTTCATTTTTTGATAATAAATTAGATGTTTCTGTTGGTTTTAGAATGGACGATGACAATTTTACTACTTCTAGTGATTTGGTTTCTAATTTTTCTCCAAGATTATCTCTATCCTACGAATTCCTTGAAGATTGGCGAATTAGTGCAACAGCAGGGAGATATTTTAAAATAGCACCTTACACAATTTTAGGATTCAGAGATTCAAATGGAGTTCTAACCAACCAAGACAGTGACTATACACAAAGTGATCATTATGTAATAGGCTTACAGCACTATCTTAATCCTGCTGCAAGTGTTTCTTTAGAAGGTTTTTATAAACAATATTCAGACTATCCAGTATCAGTTTTAGATCAAGTATCTTTAGCTAATAAAGGTGCAGATTTTGAAGTATTAGGAAATGAGGATGTTGAAACCATCGGAAAGGGTAGAAGTTATGGTTTAGAGTTTCAATACCAGCAAAAGTTACTTAATAATTTTTACAGTATTTTCTCTTACACATATTTTTTTAGTGAATTCACAGGTTTTGATTCTGCTATATATACTCCTTCTGTATGGGACAGTAGACATTTAATTTCTTTTGTAGGGGGATATAAATTAAAAAAGAATTGGGAAATCAGTTCCAGATATCGCTTTGCAGGACAAACACCCTATGTACCAACAAACCTAGATGCTACCTTGATATCTTATCCAGAAATAATTTTAGATTATACACGTTTAGGAGAAGAAAAATTAGCAACATTTAGTCAATTAGATGTTAGAGTAGATAAAAAATGGAATTACAATCAATTAAGTTTAAATATCTTTATTGAAATTCAAAATATTTTAGGACAAAGTATTCCTAGACCTAATGAATATGGTCTCTCCAGAGATATTGATGGTAACTTAAACAATCCTCTTAGTTTATCACAAATAAATCAAGATACTAGTACATCTATACCTAGTATTGGTATTGTTGTTGATTTTTAATTAAAAACTAAGAAAATTTTATTTGATTATTTTTCTCTGAAAAATTAAAGAATTATTGCTGGAAACTCCTTTAAGAATATAAATACCTTTTGCCAAGTAATCTAATTTTAAATCTACAGATCCTGAATGATTAACTTTATTAGTAGAAAATAAAATTTTACCTGAAAGTGAATATAATTCTAATTTGATTTCATCTAAGTAATTTGTTCTGATGTGAAGTGTATTTAACATTGGATTAGGATATATTTTAGTACTATTTTTATTAGATAAAATAGTACTATTACCAAGTGTTCCAGAGAAGTATTGTTGAGCTAAATCAAATGATTCTTTACCAATTTTTTCACCAATAATTCTTCCCTTAATATCATCTATAGGCGGATGTATACCTCCCCAAATTCTTGATAAACTTGTTTGATCTGAAGCATCTTTAAAGGTAGCCCATTGGAGAGTAAAAGATTCAGAGGGACCTTCCTCAAAAACTAAAAATTCATTTTTTAATACATCAAATGTGCCAAGTCCACCCGGGAAAAATTCACTTCCTGTAATTTTTGTTAAGGATACTGCTGCTGCCCTTGAAAAAGCCGAATGACCAGATAAGTAACCTGCAAATGGAGGAGTTACAAAAGTAGGTCTTTGATAAGGCCACCAGTGTGTGCCTAATATCCAATCTACCCCAGCTACATCTGTATCTTGATTATCTATGAAATCTGGACCTTTCCACGATTTTACTTTTATCTTACCAACATTACTATCATTATTCCCTGCCAATTCATCTCCAGTATTTATTACTTCAATTAAGTCTGGAATCAAAGGCAATCCGTGAGAATTAAAATTAGACAAACTATTGTCGCTGCTTTGGCCCTTTGAAGCCATATATCGAATAGCAGATATTGGTCTTATGTAATCATAATAACCTTTAATTCCCCATATATTAATTGCTGAATCATGCATTGCACCACCCATAACCAAGTAAGATTTTATATCCCATTCTAAATCACTTAAAACAACACCTTGTCCACCAAATTTTTTAACTGTTTGAGGATGGTCACTTACATAGTTAAGTATTGTAAACCAATGCCCTGGAGGTGTTTCTGAATCTGGTCCATCTGCCCAGAACTCGGCTAAAACTCTTGCATAATCTGATCTCTTTACTATTTCAGGTGTGTAGGCCATTCCAGTAATAGGATTAAATTCATGTCCAGAACCAATAGATCCACCATCTGAAAAATTATAGAAGTTCTGATATTCTTCAAATGAAGATGGAAAAGAGGTTATTGCTGTGTTGCCTATGGATGCGGGGGAAATATCTATTAAAGTATTATTCGCTGGATCTAAATGAGCGGACCAAGAAATTACTAGTGAAAAATTCCATTTATAAGGATCTTTTATTCCATTTAAAGGAGAATTTTGTATGTATTCTGGAGATCCTGGATTATTGTAGATATAGCTATCAAAACCATTATTCATAATTGTTAAATCCTCTGTTTTGAGAGAAAATGGAATTACTTTCCCCCATTCAGGACAAAGGAAATCTGGAGTTTCTAATGGATAAATATTTCCACTCTGATCTATATAAACATCAAAAGCTAGGGGTTGCCATTTATCAGGGTCTATATTAGAGTTATCCTCATATAAATCTAATAATAAAGGATCATTAGATGCTGTGTAATATTGATTTTCATAGTCATTCTGTTCATTAGATCCATCTTGTAATCCAAAACTTATCATTTCTTGAGCCATATAATTACCCAAAGCTGCATAAGAATTTGAACTGTAATCATTAGAAGTAAAGGCGGAATCGTAACCGTATGATTCAAATAAAGTTGTAAAATCCTCATGTGAAATGATGGCATTTGGTGAATTAGCAAACCTGTGGGTAAGAAGTCGATACATGGCGTAACTGATTATTTCATGTATTGCTTCATTTGGATTCACAGGTATTGAAATACCGTTAAAAATGGTTGTGTAACCACCAAAATCTTTTCCTAAAAATATAGTTTCTGCATCTTCATCAAAAATAGCCCAAGCATCGTACATTAAAATTGAACTGTGAAATAAATTTCTGGCATGAACCGTAGGTCTAGCATAATCATTTCTTATGGCCTCCAAGAGTTCTTCGTTCCAATTTCTTGCAACGGAATTCTGAGATTCTAAAGAAGAAATATTGAATAAAAAAAGTAATAAAAAAAACAAGAATTGCTTCAAGATTATAGTTTTTGTGAAATTACGATAATCCTAAGAAAATAACCTTTTTTTTATTAAAACATATAATATGTTTTAAGAATATATTATTTAGTGCCATTAGCAATTAAACTGTGGTTACCTTTGTGAAAAATTATTTTATGCAAAACAATTTCTCTGATTTAGGAATTCATATAGAACTACAAGAACATTTAATTGATTTGAATATTACTATTCCAACAGAGGTTCAAAAAAAAGTCATTCCATTTCTTTTAACTAGAAAGAAAGACCTAGTGGCTCTTGCAAAAACAGGAACTGGTAAAACAGCTGCTTTTGGATTACCATTATTACAATTAATCAACTCTGAAACAAACAATCTACAAGTATTAGTTTTAGCACCTACAAGAGAACTTGGTCAACAAATTCATGCTAATTTATCTTTATTTGCTTCATACAATACAGATATATCAATTGTTGGACTTTTTGGAGGAAATACAATTAAATCTCAGACTGAAATTTTAAAGAAAACATCTCACATTGTTGTTGCTACCCCAGGTCGTCTTATTGATCTTTTAGAACGCAAATTAATAGATCTAAGTAACATTTATTATTTTGTATTGGATGAAGCCGATGAAATGATGACTACGTTACGTGATGATGTAGAAACCGTATTTAAGAAAATTCCAACACATACAAGAACTCTATTATTTACGGCAACCATGCCTGGTACTATCAAACAATTGGTTCAAAATTATCTTTCAAAAAACACAGAAACTATTGAAGCTGATATGGCTGTCATAGGACATCGTGGAATAACACACCAGTATTCTGTTGTAGAACCAATTGAGAAACTTGATATTTTACTTCATTTTTTATATGCTAGGGAAGGAGAACAAGGAATTATTTTTTGTAAAACTAAAGCAGCTGTTAACAAGCTTGGAAAAAATTTAGCCAAAAATAAATTTTCTTCTGGTACAATACACGGAAGCTTAACTCAAGGAATTAGAGATCGAGTTATGGGTCAGTTTAGAGATGGTCATATTAAAGTATTAGTTGCTACAGACCTAGCCGCTAGAGGAATAGATGTGAAAAATGTTTCTTATGTAATTAATTATCATCTACCAGATACATATGAAGCATATGTTCATAGAAGTGGAAGAACAGCTAGAGCAGGATTAAAGGGACTTTCACTGACTATACTCCAAAAAGAAGAAGTTGTAGATATTATAGATTTTGAAAATAAATTAGGAATTAAATTCATTGAAGTTAAAAAAGTTGACGCCTCAAGTATTGAAGAAAATAACACATTATTATGGGCTAGGAAAATTTTTAAAACAAAACCGAGCAGATCAGTTACTGACGATTTTAAATCTAAAATAAAAACTATTTTTCATCATTTAACTAAAGAAGAATTAATTGAAAAAGTATTGGCAAATCACTTAAATCATTTGGCACAAACAAATAAAGGTAAGCAGAACAAATAAATATTTTTTTTTAATTAAAGTAAATAGATATCTTTGAAGTTAATTAATAATACATTTTAGGCAAGGAATGGCAAAATCTCAACAGACATTTAATAAAAGTGAAAAAGAAAAAAAGCGTTTAAAAAAACGTGAAGACAAGCGCAAGAAGATGGAAGCTCGTAGAGCTGAAATAAAAGAAAATGGTAGTAAAGGAATTGAGTTTGCCTATGTTGATCATAATGGACAGCTTACTGATACGCCTCCGGATCCATCTTTAAAGGTGAAAATTAAAGCTAAGAATATAGAAATTAGTGTTCCTAAAATGACAGACGCAGATAAGGAAGATCCAGTTAGAAATGGTAAAGTTTCATTTTTTGATTCTTCCAAAGGATTTGGTTTTATTATAGATACAGAAAACCAAGAGAAATATTTTACACATGTTAGTGGAATTATAGATCAAATAGCTGAAAACGATAAAGTAACTTTTGAGTTAGAAAAAGGTATGAAAGGAATGAATGCGGTAAAGGTTACTTTAAAAAAATAATTTTAAATAAATTTTAAACAAAAAACTGCAATTTAACATTGCAGTTTTTTTTGTCTCTTAAGCTAGCATAACTTCAATATCTTTCTCTTTTTAAAATTAAAAAATCTAGATCTATATATAAGAATTTAAATAATAGAAAAAAAGAATTATTGCAAAACAACTATTAAAAATAAAATAATATTGCGCATTTATTAAATAAAATCAAATGTGAATTTTTATTTTTTATATATTGTAATTCAAAATACTTTAAGATGAGAAAAATTACAACACTACTTTTAATACTTATTTGTTTTTTCTTAGCTGACTTTACTACATCAGCTCAAAAATCAAATACCAATTTATTTAGAGGATTAAAATTTAGAAATATTGGTCCAGCGATGACCTCAGGAAGAATTGCTGATATTGCTATCCATCCAGACAATGAAAATGTTTGGTATGTTGCGGTGGGTTCTGGAGGTGTTTGGAAAACTAATAATTCAGGTACCACTTGGAAAGCGATTTTCGAAAATCAAAAAGTATATTCTACAGGTTGTATAACAATAGACCCAAATAATCCAAGTACTATTTGGTTGGGTACTGGAGAAAATGTAGGGGGTAGGCATGCCGGTTTTGGTGATGGTATTTATGTGAGCCATAATGATGGGAAGTCATGGAAAAACATGGGTTTGGAAAATTCTGAACATTTATCAAAAATTATAGTTCATCCTGAGAATTCAGATGTAATTTGGGTAGCCTCACAAGGACCTTTATGGAGTAAAGGTGGAGATAGAGGTGTATATAAGTCAATGAATGGAGGTAAAACATGGAATCGTACGCTAGGAGATGCTGAATGGGTTGGAGCCACAGATTTACTCATAGATCCAACTAATCCAGATGTTTTGTATGCAGCAACATGGCAAAGGCATAGAACTGTTGCTGGGTATCTTGGTGGAGGTCCAGGTTCTGGATTACACAAAAGTACTGACGGTGGTGAAACTTGGAAAGCCTTAAAAAATGGAATTCCGAATTCAAATTTAGGTAAAATAGGGTTGGCAATGTCTCCTTTTAATTCGAATGTTATTTATGCTGCCATAGAATTAGACAGAACTAAAGGAGGTTTTTTTATGTCCTCAAATGGGGGGCAAACATGGGTGAAACAATCAGACGCTGTTGCTGGTGGAACTGGACCTCACTATTATCAAGAAATCATTGCATCTCCTCATCATGAGGGCACGATTTATTTTATGAATAACAGTGCTTTAGAATCAAAAAATCACGGAAAGACTTTTGAAAGAATGCGTCGTTCAAATCAACACAGTGATAGTCATGCACTTGTTTTTAAAAAATCAGATCCTAATTATCTCTTGATTGGAACAGACGGTGGTTTGTATGAAAGTTTTGATGGAACTGAAAGTTGGAAGTATGTTCGCAATTTACCGATTACTCAATATTTTAAAATAGCAGTAGATGATGCAAAACCTTTTTATAATGTCTATGGAGGAACACAAGATAATGGATCTCATGGAGGACCTTCTAGAACCATCAGTTCAGACGGAATAGCAAGTGCTGACTGGTGGAAAACTTTAGGTGCTGATGGAGCACAAACAGCAACAGAACCAGGAAATCCGGATATTTCCTATGGTGAATTTCAGCAAGGAGCTTTATGGAGAATAGACAGCAAAACTAAAGAAACTGTTTTCATTCAACCCCAAGCTAGAGAAGGTGATGCATACGAAAGATTTAATTGGGATGCTCCAATTTTGGTCAGTTCTCACGATCCAAAACGTTTATATTTTGCATCTCAAAGAGTATGGAAATCTAATAATAGAGGTGATGGATGGGAGACTATATCATCTGATTTAACATTAAATCAAGAAAGAATGAATTTCCCATATTATGATAAAACTCAAAGCTGGGATAATGCTTGGGATGTGGGAGCGATGTCAAATTATAATACCATTACATCATTAGCTGAATCTCCAAAACAAGAGGGGTTATTATATGCAGGAACAGATGATGGGTTAATTCAAGTGACAGAAGATGAGGGAGCTACTTGGAAAAAAATAGTATTAAATTCAGTAAAAGGACTTCCAAACACTCCTTTTGTAAATGATGTAAGAGCAGATCTTTTTGATGCCAATGTTGTGTATGCAGCTTTAGATAATCATAAATATGGTGACTATAGTCCTTATATAATTAAAAGTTCAGACAAAGGAAAGTCTTGGAAAATAATCAATGGAGATTTACCCAATAAGCTTTTAATTTGGAGACTGGTTCAAGATCATGTCAATAAAAATTTATTATTTGCGGCTACCGAGTTTGGAGTTTATTTTACAACTAATAGTGGAAAAAACTGGATAAAATTAAAAGGGGGAATGCCAACTATACCTATTAGAGATATTAAAATTCAAAGGAGTGAAAACGATTTGGTTGCGGGTTCTTTTGGTAGAGGGATATTTATTCTAGATGATATTTCTCCTTTACGAACGTTCAATAAAAATATGATGTCCAGTGAAGCAACAATGTTTCCTGTAAAAAAAGCACATTGGTATAGACAATCAAGTAGAGTGGGAAGTCAAGGGGATGCTGAATGGATAGCTAAGAACCCTCCTTTTGGCGCAAATTTCACTTATTTTATGCCAAATAAAATCAATTCTAAAAAAGAGGTAAGAAGAGCAAAAGAGAATAAAGGAAATGCTAAATTTCCAGGATGGAGTGAACTCGAAGAAGAAAGCAGAGAAGATGACCCATCTATTGTGCTGGTCATTAAAGATTTAAATGGTAATGTAATCAACACTATTAAAGGGAAGAATAAAAAAGGGTTTAATAGAGTAAATTGGAGTTTAAATTACCCTAGTAAAAGAGGTGAGCGTCTTCAATCTACTAGAAGAAGAGGATTTAATAGAGGAGGGGGTATTATGGTAACACCAGGTACTTATTCTGTTACTCTTGAAAAAAGGATCAATGGAACGCATACAACATTACAAGGTCCTGTGAATTTTGAAGTAGTACCATTGTTTGAGGGAGCATTACCAAGAAAATCTAATCAAGTAATCAATGATTTCAGAAAATCTGTTATTGCATTTCAACAAGATTTAACTTCTACTAATATTTCTTTATCGAAGAGCTTAAAAACTACGAATGCAATGTTAAGAGCATTAAATAAAGCTTCAAGACCAACTAAAGAATTATTTAAAAAATTAAATGATACAAGGATAATATTGTTAAACATTGATAAAGAACTTCACGGAAATAGCATTAAAGACGAGATTGGTGAACGTTCTAATCCAACTGCTAGTGATGGAGGTTCTTTAGGTTGGACTGCTTTTGGAAACACGTATGGCCCAACAGATGAGCATATGAGACTGCTCAGTAGAGTTAAAAGTCAACTTAAAAAAGTTAAAAAACAGTTATCTCCTATAATTAACTCAACGTTACCTGTACTTAGAAATAAGCTTATAAAAACAGGGGCGCCATGGATAGAAGGACAGGGACTTATTAAAGACTAGTTGTAAAGTTTAAGAGACTCTATAAATGAGTCTCTTAATTTTAAATTATTAAAGTTTATAAATAAATTTAAATAGTAAAACTTATGGAAATTCAAGAATACATCATCATTGCTTTAAAAATAATAGTTGGAATAAGTATTATTAATGTCTGGTTAATTCAGCCCAATAAACCATCGAAATGGAGAGGGGGAGATGCGACTACAATTACTGAAGAATTTAATGTTTATGGATTGTCAAACACATTCTATAAAATTATTTTTGTAATTAAAGTAGGATTAGCAATTTTACTATTAATTTCAATTAAGTATGATTTTCTAACACAATACAGTAGTATTGGTTTGGCAATACTTCTTGGTGGGTCAATATTAATGCATGTTAAAATAAAAGATCCATTATTAAAATCATTCCCAGCATTTTTGTTTTTGGTTATGAATTTAACTATACTTTATTTATCACTTTAAAAATAAGTTGAAAAGGTTTTAATTGCAATAAAAAGATTAAGCATAGCAAAGCCAAAAGAAGGTAAAGATTGTATAAAACTATCTTTAATTTTTAATCTAACTATAAAACCCCCGAACATAAGTAAGAATAAACCAGATGATGCTAAAAACAGGATTAGTGTATTGAAATATAATCCGATTACCAACCCGAATGCACCAAAAAGTTGAAGAAATCCAGTAAGTTTTCTGAAATTAGGTAAATTATAGCGTTCAAATTCTGACTTAATAAATTCAGAATAAAAACAATTGAGTCCAAAATAAACAAAAGCTACCCCAGAAAACCATATAAAAACGCTAAGTAAATCCAATTTATTTCTCAGGTTGATTCATTGTCATTTCATGATCGTACTGGCAACATCCCGGTAAGTTATTGTAAGCATCCAGATTACCTGACACTTTCTCTGTATCATATCCAGATAATGCAATAGCTTCATGAATAGACATGATGTTTGTTTTATTATTAAGTAAAGAAATTTTTATTTTCTTTTGATCAACATCCCAGTCAGCTTTTGTCACACCTTCAACACTATTTGCTGCCTCTTCAATAGTGCTTTTACACATTCCGCAATTTCCTCTTACACCAAACGATATTTCTAACTCAGCTAATTCATTTGATATTTGTTTTGGAGTGGTGGTGTCTTTTTTTATTTCTTTATTACAACTAATAAAACCAATAGCTAAAGTAAATAATAGATATAAAATTGATTTTTTCATAAAGTATGAGTATTTTATTTGAGTGAAAATTTATAATGTAAAAGTAACAAATTATAACGTACTTGTTTTGTATTAAATTATGTAACCTATCTTCTAGAATATTTCATATTCTCTTCAATATTTGGACTTTATAAAACGATATTTTTGCTTAAATAAGTATTTATAGAGTATATTTACACTGACAAAAAATACTCGGTATATTCCACATTACAGTTCTTCTATAATTTTATGTCTAAATTACCAAAAGAACATCAATTTATAGATCTCTCAGACTACGGAAGACCAGTTGCAAAATACATTGCAAATTCTTTAAAGAGCAGCTCTTTTACACCTATTCATATAACTATTGCCTTTATCATATCTGGTTTTATTGCTATTTATTGTATAATTATAGGTTATTATTGGTTAGCAGCATTTTTTTTAATTTTTAAATCTATTTTAGATGCTGCAGATGGTGAACTCGCTCGTGTAAAACAAAAACCATCATATACAGGTAGATATTTAGACTCTGTAGCAGATATTATATTAAATGCTTTATTTCTATCTTCTATTTGGTATATCTCAGATATTTCTATATCAATCTGTTTTCTTGCGTTTTTAGGATTACAACTACAAGGAACACTTTACAATTATTATTATGTAATTTTAAGAAATAGATTTAATGGAGACACTACCAGTAGAGTATTTGAAGATAAAACACCTAAAGCTTTAGAGGGAGAAAAGCAACAACATGTTACCATGCTTTTTGGGTTATATAAATTGTTATACGGTGTGTTCGATCAAGTAATTTATTCACTAGACAGTAATGCTGATAAAGGGTCCATTTTGCCAAATTGGTTGATGACTTGTATTTCAACTTTTGGTTTAGGTTTTCAACTGCTTATTATTTCAACTTTATTAGTAATTGGATTAAAATCAATTATTATTCCTTTTTTTATTTTTTACACTTTTATGATTTTTATCTTTATTGGAATCAGAAAGATATTTTACAAATAATTATAAAGCTATATAGATGGTATTAATTCATATACTTACAAAACACGTTTGTACTATAATTTATATTATGTTAAATAGGTTTTTTTTGTAATCGTTACCTCTTCCTCAATTTGATAAAAAAAACTTAAAAAAAAATAAACAGATAAATACTAGATGTAAATAAGCTACTTTTGCGAAAATTAAAAAACAAAATAATTTTTTGACTACCAATAAAAAAGAAACATCACAAATTGAATTTATTCTGTTGATGGCATGTTTGATGTCCATTGTAGCGTTATCTATAGACACAATACTTCCAGCTTTAAACCCAATTGGTCTCGCCATTGGTACAGTAAACCAGAATGAAAATCAGTTATTAATTACTATGATTTTTTTAGGTCTTGGATTGGGTCAATTAATCTTTGGTCCTATTTCAGACAGTTTTGGAAGAAAACCAGTTGTCTACATCGGTTTTATAGTATTTGTATTAGCTAGTTTTTTATGTGTTTCGGCATCTACCATTGAAATTATGGTAGCTGGGCGTATTCTTCAAGGTATTGGACTTTCTGCTTCAAGATCTATAAGTATTGCAATGATCAGAGATCGTTTTGAGGGAGATTACATGGCTAAAATAATGTCTTTCGTAGTCACTATTTTTATTTTAGTCCCAATAATTGCTCCTACGTTGGGTAAATTATTGTTAGATAATTATGGTTGGGAATCTATTTTTTATAGTCAATTATTCTTTGGGATTTTTGTTTTAGTTTGGTTTTGGAAAAGACAACCAGAAACGTTACCTCTAGCATATAAGAAGAAATTTTCCAAAGCTATTTTTATTTCAGGTACAAATGAATTTATTAAACACAAATCTGCTGTTATTTTTACTCTTATTTCTGGATTGGTAACTGGATCTTTTATGGTTTTTTTGAGTACTTCTCAACATATATTTGAAATTCAATATGGTTTGGTAGATCAGTTCCCATACATATTTGGAGCTCTTGCATTTTCTGTTGGTATTGCAACCTTTACAAACGGTACTCTTGTAGTTAAATTTGGAATGAGAAGATTGGTGAATGTTTTTATTCTTTTATTTACACTTACCTCTTTACTATATATTGTTATTTTTCAAGGAATCTTGAATCCAAGCATTTCTATTCTTGTCTGTTTCTTAGCACTTCAATTTTTTTCTGTTGGATTCCTTTTTGGGAATGTTAGATCGTTAGCGATGCAACCAATTGGTCACATTGCTGGTATTGGTGCTGCTATTAATGGATTTGTTTCTACTATTATGGCTGTTCCTATAGCAACTTTTATTGGAGGTTATGTTGACACTACTGCCCTCCCATTATTTATAGGTTTTGCAGCTTGTGGTTTAGGTTCTTTACTACTGTTATTGTTAGTTAAAAAACCTATTTATTAATGTCTCTGGAAATAATTCATCAAGATAGTTACTGTTTATTGGTCACCAAACCCAACAATGTATTGGTTCATCATGCTCATCATTCTAGAAATAAAATTGATGAAAAATCATTAATGCAGTTAATTGAGGATCAATTAGGCACTAGGTACTTCCCTATTCATAGGCTAGACAGAAAAACATCTGGGATTATTTTACTAGCTACAAAAAAAGAATACGTTTCAACATTTCAAGCGTTATTCACCAATAAAAAAATAAAGAAGATTTATTATGGTGTAGTTCGTGGATATTCCCAAGATAATAGGATAATTGATTCTCCTGTTAAAGGAAGAGATGCTTTAGTATATAAAGAAGCAGAAACTCATTTAAATTGCTTAGATAAGATTGAGTTGAACATTTCTGTAAAACCCTATGATTCTTCAAGATATAGTTTGGTAGAATTAACACCAATTACTGGAAGAATGCATCAGTTGCGTATTCACATGAATAAACTTTCTACTCCATTAATTAATGATACTAAATATGGAGATAAAAATCATAACACTATGTATGGAGATCAATTTGGCTGGATAAACCTTTTTTTACATGCAGGATCTTTAGCCTTTACTCATCCTTTCACTAATCAGGAATTAGTTTTAAAATCCTCATTTTCTGATGATTGGATTCAGTTATTTGAAAAATTTTCTTGGAAAAATCCACTCAAATAATAAACTTATTGCTCTAAAGATTTACTCTCAAAAGCAATAAGTTCATGTTCATGAAATTCTGATGTAACTTCTATTGGATTGCAACAAACCTCACAATCTTCTACATAAGTTTGTTTATGTATGCTACTATCTAAAAGCATAGAAATCTCCTCCCAACAATGCGGACATTGAAAAAAGTGTTCCAAAACCTAATCTTCTATAACTTTTAAAACTAACTTTCCTTTTTTATCACCATTAAATAAACGTGCAAAAGTTTCCTGAAAGTTTTCTATACCATTATAAACATCCTCTTTAGATTTTAATTTTCCTTGCGCTATCCACATCCCCATATCTTGAGCTGCTTTCTTATAATCTTTTGCATAATCCATCACTACCATCCCCTGCATAGTAGCTCTATTAACAAGAAGACTTAAATAATTACTAGGTCCTTTAACTGCTATTTTGTTGTTATATTGAGAAATAGCACCACAAATAACTATTCTAGCATGCATTCTCAATTTAGTTAGAGCTGCATTTAAAATTTCTCCACCAACATTATCAAAATAAACATCAACCCCTTTTGGACATTTTTCTTTTAAGGCTTCATAGATATTTTCTGATTTATAATCGATAGCAGCATCAAAACCTAATTCGTTTAAAAGATAATCACATTTTTCTTTTCCTCCTGCAATTCCAATAACAGTACATCCTTTAATTTTTGCAACTTGTCCAACAACACTTCCAACAGCACCAGCGGCTCCAGAAACTAAAACAATGTCACCTTCTTTGATTTTTCCTACCTCAGTAATTCCAAAGTAAGCAGTCATTCCAGGCATTCCAAGTGTACCAATAAACATAGGCATTGGAGCTATAGAGTCATCTACTTTAAACCAGCCGTTTCCATCTGTTATTACAAATTGTTGCACCCCTCCCCAACCAGTAACACAGTCACCAACTTTAAAAGATGGATGATTGTTAGACTTGATTACTTTTCCAATAGATCCAGAACGCATTACTTCATCTATAGCTACAGGTGCTATGTATGATTTACTATCATTCATCCAGCCTCGCATGGCAGGATCTAATGAAATGTAATGATGTTGAATCAAAACCTCTCCTTCATTAAGATCAGGAATTACATTAGATTCTAGGCTCCAAGTTGTTTCATTTGGAAAACCTACAGGTCTTTCTTTTAAGATAATTTGTTTGTTTATCATGTTATTATTTTAGGTTTTAATAGTCTATTAAGGTTTTTAATTCAAACGCAAAACGATGTTTTGGTAAATATTGTTTTTCTAATTCTCCTTGAAAAGGAATTGGGGTTTCTATACTAGCCACACGTTTCACTGGAGCATCTAGAAATTCAAAACAATTTTCTGTAATTAATGCTGAAACATCACTTGACATACTGCCAAAAAGAGAGTCTTCTTGTAAAACAATTACTTTTCCAGTTTTTCTAACCGATGAAAATATGGCTACTTCATCTAATGGTTGTAATGTCCTAAGATCTATAAGATCTGCACTAATATTTGGATGTGTTTTTAATGTATCTAAAGCCCAATGTACTCCAGCTCCATATGTTATTATGGTAATATCATTTCCTTCTTTTAATAAAGATGCTTTCCCTATTTCAATAGTGAAATAATCTTCAGATACGTCTTGATAAATGGATCTATATAAAGCTTTATGTTCAAAAAACAACACTGGGTTTGGATCATTAATAGAGGCACATAATAATCCTTTGGCATCCGCAGGGAATGAAGGATAAACTACTTTTAATCCAGGAGTTTTTGTAAACCAAGCTTCATTAGTTTGACTATGAAAAGGTCCTGCCCCTACTCCTGCTCCACATGGCATCCTTACAACTACATCTGCATTTTGATTCCAGCGATAGTTTGATTTTGCTAGTAGATTTACTATAGGGTTGAATCCAGAAGAAACAAAATCAGCAAACTGCATTTCCATAACTGCCTTCATTCCATTTATAGAGGCTCCATAGGCAGCTGAAACAATTGCAGATTCACAAATTGGTGTATTTCTTACACGTTCTTTTCCAAACTCTTTTACAAAACCATCTGTTATTTTAAAAACACCTCCATACTCAGCTATATCCTGCCCCATGATTACTAAATTATCATAACGCTCCATAGACGCTTTTAAGCCTTCAGAGATGGCATCTACAAGTCTTATACTAGTTTTATTATTGCTTGGTTCAATAATTTCCTGATGATAATTTTTATAAACATCATTTAATTCGGTTGATAAATTAGGGACTATCTGATCTTCTTCAAAAGCTGTTTTTAAACTGACATTAATTTCTTTTTTTATTTCTTTGGTATAATTAATTACCAAATCATCAGTTAAAATTTGTCTTGACAATAAATAAGCTTCGTAATTTTTTAGTGGGTCTTTCTTGCTCCATAAATTCATTAAGTCTTCGGGCACATATTTTGTTCCACTAGCTTCTTCGTGACCTCGCATTCTAAAAGTTTTAAATTCTAATAAAATAGGTCTATGATTTTTTCTGATATCAGAGGCAATTTTTGAAACTTCTGTATAAATCTCTAATATGTTATTACCATTAATAACATGGCTTTCAATACCGTAACCAACCCCTTTATCTGCTATGTGGTCACATTTATATTGTTCAGAAGTTGGAGTAGATAAACCATATCCATTATTTTCTACGCAAAATATAACTGGCAGATTCCATACGGCTGCCACGTTTAGTGCTTCATGAAAATCTCCCTCACTTGTACCTCCATCACCAGTAAAAACTGCACAAGCATGGTTGTTTTTTTTAAGTTTATTTGCCAATGCTATTCCATCTGCAACACCTAACTGAGGTCCAAGGTGCGAAATCATACCAATGATATTAAATTCTTGTGTTCCAAAATGAAAACTTCGATCTCTTCCTTTAGTAAAACCGTTCATTTTACCTTGCCATTGAGAAAATAATCTATGTAAAGGAATTTCTCTTGTTGTAAAAACTCCAAGATTTCTATGCATAGGGAGTATATATTCTTCCTTTTTTAGAGCTGAAGTAACACCTACTGAGATAGCTTCCTGACCAATACCAGAAAACCATTTAGATATTTTTCCTTGCCTAAGTAAGACAAGCATTTTCTCCTCAATTAATCGAGGTTTTAGCATTTGAAGATATAAATTAATAAGTGTTTCTTCAGTTACACCTTTTGGATTATATTTTAAAATATTAGCCATAAAATTATTTCCATTACATCTTTAAGTAAGCATAACGAAAATACTATTTTCATATATAAATATGATTATAATTTATTTAAAATCTTGTTAGTGTTAAAAATAGAGTTAAATCTTCAATTTATAAGTTGTATCATAAAAAAAACCTTATCAAATAATGATAAGGTTTAAGTTATATATCTTTTAAATAATTTGTTTACAATTCTTTGAAAATTGCATGCATCATTCTTTTTTTATCGTTAATACTTTCTTCTAAAGCTATCATAGTTTCTGTTCTGCTTACACCAGGAATTTCATCTATCTGATAAATGATGTCTTTTGCATCATTGGTTCCTTTCGCTCTAACCTTACAAAAGATATTATATTTACCTGCAGTTACGTAGGCAACTGTTACATTTGGTATTGAATTTAAATTGGAAATAACATTCTGAGTCATTGATGTTTTTTCTAAAAACACACCTACATGGGCTATGAATGAATATCCCATTTTTTCGTAGTTAAGAGTTAATGTAGAGCCTTGTATAATACCCTCATCTTCCATTTTTTTAACACGAACATGAATAGTTCCTGCTGAGACCAATAATTTTTTTGCAATATCGGTAAATGGAGTTCTAGCATTTTCAATTAGAATATCTAAAATTTGATGATCTATTTCGTCTAATATAAACTTTTTCATATTTTTATTTAATTCAAAGATTTAAACAAAAGTATACATTTAATTGAATATATTAAGCTTTATTATGAGAAATATTCAATATTTTAACGAACGAAATCGATTTCTTTATGAAAAAATAGATTAGAAATATCCTCTTTTATCATTTTTGGAATAAATTTAATCAAATTTTCTTCTAAAATTTCTTCGTAAGTATAGCCTACATTTTCTTTATTTGGATAAATGTGTAATAAATCTCCAAAAATTTTGACATTGTTAGGAATTTTAAAATAATCTTGATAATCATTAAAATTTTTAACTGAACTTATATGATAAATACCTTGAAGTATAGACATAAAAGTAAAATTTCTTACAATTTCTCTTTGATAATCATCTTTAAAATGTCCTGATTCTATTAATATGGTGGGATAGCCTAGTTTTTGAAAGTTGTCACCAGTTGCTGATGGATAAAACTCATCTGAATATCTACCTACTTGACCAGGAATGATTTCTTGAAGTAAATTATTCATAGAACAAATAACATTCATTGTTTTAATTCGTGTATCAGTCACTTTTCTTGAACTTTCTTCTGATGGCGCTAAAAAAGAAATTGTAGAGGGTTTATTTTCACCCTCTACTCCAAATATTGTACGTTGATCATGAAGATTAAAACAAAAGTCAGGTTTAAAATCATCTAATACTTTTCTCAGCAATTTACTTTCTGTAGCATCTTTATTTACAGCATCTCTGTTTAAATCTACAGAATTAGCATTATATCTAGTATAATATTCGGCTCCATCAGGATTCAAGATTGGAATTACTTTAATTGTAGCGTTTGAAAGGATTTGTAAAGTTATCTTATCTTTTGTTTTATGTATGTAATTAAATAAATCTATTACAGCTTTTGTTCCTGTGCTTTCATTTCCATGCATTTGTGTCCAAACAAGTATTTTTTTTGGTCCTTTTCCAAACGTAACCTCATGTATATTTCTTGATTCCTCAGAAACACCAATTATTCTGGACGAAAAATTAGATAAATCTTCAAATTTAGATAGTATCTTTTCTACATCAGATAATCTTATCCACCTTCCACAAATAGAATTCTCTTTGTGGTTTTTTATAATCCCTTTAATATAGTCTAAATCTAAAGTTGTATTCATCTTGTAAATATCATTGACAAAAATACAAGAATCATTTTAGTATTAACCTATTATAATTTTTATATGTACTTAATAATGTTACAATTGTGTAATGAAAAATCATTCAATTGTTATAAATGTAATCACAATTGCAGTAAGTTACAATTGTAAATACAGTTTCATTTCACACAATCCATATAAATTATTAATAATTTCATATATCATTATAGATCAGTATTTTAATGATTATTTATAAAGCATTAGTTTAAATAAAAATAAGTCGTTTGAATTTCTGTTTATTTTAATTTGGAATCTATTTATAGTAATTTTACATTTGTAATCTATATATTAGTTTACAATGGTGAACATTTTAGATTTTACAAATAGATTAAAAAAAATACTCAATTATCACCAATTAACAGCATCTCTCTTTGCTGATAAAATTGGTGTTCAACGATCTAGTATCTCACATATACTATCGGGTAGGAATAAACCTAGTTTAGATTTTATATTGAAGGTTACCAATACTTTCACTGATGTTGATATTTATTGGCTTTTAAATGGGAAAGGTGAATTCCCAAAAGAACAAGGACCAACTAATAAGGTTTTTTCATCTAATGAGTCATCTATAGTAGAAACTAGTAATTCGAAATCATCAAAAAAAATGAACAGAATAGTTGTTTTTTATGAGGACGGGACATTTGAAGAGTATAAAAAAAATAATTATTGAATTAGCTCTGCAATTCCCTCTCTAATTATCTCAATATTTTTATACTTATTTGACAAATTAGCAGTTTTTTGTTTTTGAACTAATTGCCTCAGCAAACTTATCCCTATTTGATCAAAATTATACTGTTTGTATTGTTTCCCCTTAGCTACAATATCTTTAACTAAATTTTGAATAGCCTTAGTGTTATTACTTACTGCAATTTGTTCGTATGCATTCTTATAAATTTCCTGTATTTTAGGGTTGTTATTTAAATACATTCCCGCCAACACATTATTTGCCACAAAATCCATTTCCGAATCATCTTTTTCCTCAATATATATTCTAGTTAATGGGGTTGCGATGATATTTTTTACTTCTACTGGTAGTTCTTTAGACTTTTTTACTGCAAGTTGTTTGTCTATATAGTACATCCCCACTAATGATTTTCCAATAACAGTATAGGAGTCACTGGTGAGGCCTTTTTCAAATATTGGTTTTAATTCTGGATCAGTTAGCTTACCTAATGTTTCAATTGCTGCAGCTTGAACTAATGTTTTAGTATCATTATTAGCTATATTTTTAATAGTATTAATTACTGATTTTTTAGACCATTTATTAATTAAATTAATTTTTTCTAACGCAAGTATTCTTATTTTATAAAAATCGTCGTTTACAGCCCCCGCAACAGCATTAAAAGCTTTCTTTTGGTCTTGATTCTCTGATACATTTAACAATGCCTCTATTTTGTGCTGATAATTAGTTGAGTTTTTTAATTGAAAAATATAATCACTCAAAACTTTATTCTCTGAGAAGTTCGCTAATAAAACACCATCGGCATTTACTTGAATCAAATCTGGATTTTTACTGCTAAAAACAAATTTAAAGGAACTATCTCTACTGTCCACAAAAACATGATGTCTTGTTTTTGTTCCATTTTCAAAAATATCGATAGCCATTGGAAATTTGAACTCATTTGTTTGGGTTTGAACAAAATTTACTGTGACTGTCTTTTCTAATAGGTTATAATCGTAAGAAACTTGAATATTAGGATGTCCTGCTCCATAAAACCACTGATTAAAAAACCATTGTAAATCTAAACCACTAACCTCTTCAAAAGCTAAGCGTAAATGAGAAACTTCAGCTGATTTGTATTGATTGTCAATTAAATATTTTTTTAATCCTGAAAAAAAGGCTTTATCACCAAGATAATTTCTCAACATATGAAGAATAGTTCCACCTTTATTATAGCTAATTAGATCAAACATATCCTCTTTATCATCATAATAATAACGCACTAATTTTTTATTAAAATTATCGGAATTGTCAAAATAGGCTTTACTATTTTCATACAAATGAGCGTCAGCATTGGTTTTGCCATATTTGTATTCTCTCCATAAATATTGACTATAATTTGCAAATGATTCATTTAAAGCAAGGTTACTCCAACTTTCTGAGGTAACTAAATTACCAAACCAATGATGAAATATTTCATGAGCAATTGTATTCTCTTGTCTATTTTCGTCTACTAATTGACCTTTCATTTGATATGCAGATTCACCATGAATAACAGCTGTGGTATTCTCCATTGCTCCGCTTACATAATCTCTAGCCACTATTTGACTATACTTATTCCATGGATAGTCCACTCCTAGTTTATTTTCAAAAAAACCAATCATCTCAGGAGTTAAACCAAATATATCTTTGGCTAATGGTGCATATTTTTTTTCAACATAATAATCAATAGGAATGTTTTTGTAGGAATCTTTTATAATTTCATATTCACCCACACCCATGAAAAAGAGATAAGGAGCATGCTTTTGATTGAACTTCCAATAATCTATTCTGTTTTCACCTTGAATTGTTTGGCTTACCAAAGTACCATTAGATAGTGTTTTATATTTATTTGGAACCGTAATGTATATTTCTTGACTAGTTTTTTGATTAGGTGAATCTATGGTAGGAAACCAACAACTGTTTGATTCTGTTTCACCCTGAGTCCATATTTGAGTTGGTTTATTAGGATTTTCTCCTGTGGAATTGATAAAATACAACCCCTTGGCAGAAGTAATTGCATTACTTCCCTTACTTTTTACCTTTTCGGGCCTAGCTGTATATTTTATGTATAATGTGAAAGTTTCACCTTTTTTATATTCTTTAGGAAGATCAATAGTTAGTTTAAAACCATCGTAATTATAATTTAAATTAGCACCGCCTAAAGCAACATTATGAATAATCATTGCTTTAGCATCTAAGACAACTTCTTTTGTTTTGTAAAAATGTGGTTGTAGAGTAACCCATTCTTGTCCATTCAACTCCTTATTTTCAAAATTAAAACTGACCTTAAGTTTGGTGTGAATTAGGTCATTAATCTTTTCTCTTTCTTTCCTGTATAAAGTTGAAGGATCTTGAATTTGTGAAAAAATAGAAAAATACGATAAGAGTAAAATGATAACAAAAAATAACCTTTGTAACTTCATATTTAATGATATAAGTTTCAAAAATACTAAATAATAAAAAGGCAGTTGTTAATCCCTAGTTAAAAGAAAAAACAGCAGATGAGAAATCAGTTTTTAATAATTAATCACTTACTTTTTAATTTATTGAATCAAGAACTTGCTCAAATTGCTGAAGATTTAATTGATTTGGATCAATTTTAAGGTATTCTGCCATTTGTGTAATTTTAGTAGGATTCATATGGTTGCCTATAACTCTTGCGACCCCCACTCCTATTTTTTTGGAATATCCAAATACAATAACCTCATTAATGTCGTTAGCATCTCCATTGTAATAGATAGATACTCTCATTCCATTCATATCCATTTTCATTAAATTTTTATACAAAGTTGAATTATTCAGGATTGATAAAAGTGTTTTTTTTTCAATTTCATACGCTTCATTATTGTTAAGATATGGAAGACCTAATACGTTAACTTTTTTAATACTCCCATAAGCTTCTTTTACGTCAAGAGGGGCCTTATCTGTGTTTAATTGGATTAAGCTCATAGGGAGATCTACTGACATAAATCCGGGTTTGTCTTGCTTTTCAACGATATATGTTTGTATCGTTTTTTGTTGATTACAAGAAATAAAAATTGTTAAAACTGATAAAATGATGACTGCTTTTTTCATATTTAGTTGTTTTTTGTAAAAGTGTCTACTAACGTTGACATTTTATTAATATCGATACTCCCACTTAATGAAACTATTAATGATTCAGACATTCCATTGGTTTGCTCATCTATTCCTTTTACTAGCATAAGAACTTCACTTACAAGATCTTTATTGGAGGTTGTTTTTACGTAGATCCAAACTCTAGAATTGTCTTCTTTAAGCCTCATTAATTCAGTGAGTTTTTGATCTTTAACATTTTTTTTCACCATACTTTCCATTTGTGTGGCAATTTCTGGTTTGTTTGTAGAAAAGGTTTTAAATTCATTTAAATTTTCAATCATTTTAAAGACCTCTGTCATTTCATTGCCCTCATTATCTCTTTCAAAATTAAATTTTGATAGGATCTTAAAGGCGTCTTTACTTATGACTACAGACATAACTCCGTCCATATTCTCTAGTTTATCAAAAATTGATTGTCCATAACTTATTGTTGATGTAATTGCAAAAGCAATTAAGAAAATTATTTTTTTCATTGTTTTAAATTTAATTGATGTTATTACTTATTATTTTTAAATATTTTATAAACTGAATCTTCATAAACATGAAGTTTTTTTAATGCTTGATTTCCCTTTTTTAGATTTGTTGAAACTATTTTTAGTACGTTGCTAATTTGTGCTAAATTTTCAGCTGCTTGTTTTTTTTCTTTGTACTGATTAATTATATTCAATCCTGAATACGTGCTTAATAATAGTATTATTGAGGCAGCAACCATCACCCAATTACTCTTTTTAATTTTATTCTTTAATATAATTCGTTTGGTATAAGTTTCATCAGTATTACTTTTAAAGTATTTAAAAATTAGTTGATATTCCTTTAAATGTGGAGCAACTTTATTTGAGGCGAAATAAGTTCTTAAGGTATCTTCCTCTTTTAAAGTTGTTTCAGCATTTTCATACTTTACTAATAATCTTTCAATGTTGGCTAACTCCATAATTATGTTGTTTAGTAAGTTGTTCTCTAATTGTTTTTCTTGCTCTTGACAATGAAACTCTAACGGCTGTTGGTTTCATATTAACCATTTCACAAATTTCTTTAAAATCATATTGTTCAATATCTCTTAATTGAATTATCATTTTTTGTTGATCTGGGAGGTTGTCAATTAGTAAATGAACCCTATTTACACTGTCTATATATTCTAATTTATTTTCTAAACTTGTCTCTTTTTCTTTATAGTTACTATGAATTAATGTTAAGTTATTTGCCTGTTTAGATTTTAGTCGATCATAACAGTAATTCTTAGTCATGGTCATGGCAAAGGCTTCGGTATTTCTATAGCTTGCTATTTTATCTCTATTTTTCCATAACTTGAATAACAATTCTTGAGTGGCATCCTCAGCCTCTTCGGTAGAAGTCAACAATCTTTTAGATAGCCTAAATACCTTATCTTTAAACGGTAAAACAACTTTTAAAAAGTCTGATTGATTCATTGCCTAAGGTTAGTTTTTTTTATTAATTTATTATTGATCTTTCACACTTTTATGACGAGATGCATCATATTTTGTTACATCAATTGATAAAAAAACACTATTTATACTTAAATTGCGTTTAATGGTTACTTAAAACAAGTTATGAAAGAAATATTTTAAAAGCCCTAATTTTAATTTAATTTATTTGTCTTTCATTTTAAAGCTGTAATAAAAATTAGGATGAATTAAATCTTGAAATTGAAGATAAATATTTTTGTTTGGAAAGTAATTAACACCCATAATTCATCTAGATAAAATCACTGATTTATCTCATAATAGCTTTAAGTAAATTAAAAATTTTAAAACTCAATAAATTCTCAAAAAAATTATAGAAATAGTATTTTATAGAATAAGATATACCAAATTAAGGACGATAATGAAAAACATAAAATCTACATTAAAAATAATTTTAATCGTTAGCACTATTTTTTTTACTTCATGTGAAAAAAGTGACAATTACTTAGCTACAGGAAATGATGATATTCACTTATTTATTTGGAGGGCTATGAATAATTACTATCTATGGCAACCAAATGTTTCTGATTTGTCAGATACTAGGTTTACCAATATTGGTCAATTATATTCCGAATATTCTAGTTTCACATCTCCAAGAGATGTTTTTGAAAGTCTTCGATATCAACCTGGAGTAGTTGATCGGTTTTCGGTGATAGTTGATGATTATGTAGCCCTAGAAAATTCATTTCAAGGAATAAACTTAAGTAGTGGAATGGAATTTGGATTGGTTAGATATGCTAATGATAATTCTAAGGTTTTTGGTTATGTTCGATACGTTGTTCCTGGTTCAGATGCAGCTACGCAGAACATTCAAAGAGGAATGTTATTTACCGAAGTAGATGGTGTACAATTAACAGAATCTAATTACAGAGATCTTTTATTTGATGATAGTAACAGCTATACAATTAATTTTGCAGATTTTAATGGAGGTAATCCCCTGTCTAATTCAACTACTATCAGTTTAACAAAAATTCAACTGCAAGAAAACCCTGTTGCTATTGTAAAAATATTTCAAGAGGGAAATAATAAAATTGGTTATCTACTATACAACCAATTCTCTAGTAGTTTTGATAGTGATTTAAATGCTGTATTTTCTACTTTTAAATCAGAAAATATAACTGATTTAATAATTGACTTAAGATATAATGGTGGAGGAAGTGTAAACACTGCAACCTATCTTGGTGCAATGGTGACAGGTCAATTTAATGGTCAGTTATTTTCAAAGGAACAATGGAATTCAAAAATTCAAGAATTACTGGATGCTAACATTTTTGAAAATAATTTTACCAATGAAATAATAAAAAGAGATCAAAACCAAAATATTATTCTCCAAGAGCCTATCAATTCTCTTAATTTAAATCGTGTTTACTTTATTACTACAGGAAGTTCAGCTTCAGCTTCAGAGTTAGTTATGAATAGTTTATCCTCCTACATTGATGTTAGTTCGGTAGGCAAAACGACCATTGGTAAAGTGCATGGTTCTGTAACATTGTATGATTCTGATAATTATACAAGAACTGGCAATAATCTTGCTAATGATCATACATGGGCACTGCAACCACTTGTATTAGAAATACTAAATAAAGATAGCTTTAATGATCCTAATGGAATTACTCCAACAGTGGAGTTAGCAGAAGATTATGAGAATTTAGGCGTGCTAGGTGAAAGAAGTGATCCCTTATTAGATAGAACGATTTTATTAATAGCTACTGGAGGTAGATCTATGAATACTAGAATAAATGAATTTTCAGAACTGAAGCAAATTAGTAATTCAAAAGAAAATTATCCTTCAGGAAATAATATGTTTATTGAGCTAAAAAAGAAAAAATAAATAACAAATTTAAAATAAACTAGTAGGTCTTCATATCCGGTCTAAACTCACTATTATTATCATGATCTCTTTTTTGAGCATATTCAAATCCAGAATTCCACCATTTAGTCATTTTATTAGATTCAAACACCAAAGAGTTAGTTGTTAAAACTGTAGGTGTGTAATATAAGTTTAACTTAATATTATTTTGTTTAGCAGCCAGTTTTCCAATTGTAATATTATGTTTTTCAACATGTTCCATCATAAATTCTTGGACGGTAAACAATAATGAAAAAGGATTTTTGGAGGGCATTCTATTTATTTGGTTTATCTCTGTTTCTAAAATTATAGCATCAACTTCTTTAGCGCCTCTTTCAATTGCCTCTCTAATAGGAATTAAACAACCAAATCCACCATCGCCGTATTGATGACCGTTTTTTTCTAATAAACTCATAAACGGTATGTAATTGCAGGACCCCCAAATCCAATCACAAAAATTTTCATAAGTATTTTCTTTAATCGACTTGTATTCAATTCTGTTAGCTGTAAAGTTAGAGATGCTAACTACAACTTCTTTTTTTTCTTTTAAAATAGCATCATAAATTTCTTTGGTAATTTTTTTTGAAATTAGTTTTCTTAAATTCTTGCTCTCACCAAATGTTTTACTTCCTCTGATGAAATTTAATAGGGTGGCAGAATGACGAATATTCACAATAGTAACTCCATTTTTATTGGTAATTCTAAATGGATTTACATTAAAAATACTACGCTGATTTACCTCTGTATATATTTTTTTTAGTGCATCAATTTTACCTAAAGCTAAATGTGAAACCATTAAACTACCAGTAGATGTACCTAAAAAAATATCATAAGTGTTTTTCTTCTCTTTTAATAAATATTCTGCAACACCTCCTGCAAATGCACCTTTACTTCCTCCTCCTGAAATTACTAACGCTTTCTTCATTATTCAACAAATGATTTATGTATTTTCGTTTTATAAAAATACCAAAATGAAATCATTATTAGCAGGAGTTTTTTTATTTGTTTTTTTTACTTCTTGTACTAAAGAGTATCTACCAAGAGAAATAGATACTGTCTCAATTGAAGAATTTAAAATTGAAAGCAACAGTATTCGTTCAATCGTAGCTGTAGATTCTTTAACCATGTATTATGCTGGATCTAGAGGAGATATTGGTTTTACAAATAATGGTGGAAAATCTTGGAAAACTAAACAATTTAAATTTCAAGATTCTATTTACCCTAATTTTAGAAGCATTGCGTTAAATGATAAAACAAATGTTTTGTATGCACTATCTATCTCTAACCCTGCTTTGCTTTATCAATATAATTTTTCTGATTCATTTATTGTATATAAAGAAAACCATCCAAATGTTTTTTACGATTCAATGAAATTTTTTGATGAAATAAATGGGATTGCTATTGGAGACCCAACAGATGGAAATTGTTTATCAATACTATTAACAAATGATGGTGGTGATTCATGGAAAAAAGTTTCTTGCCAACAAATTCCAAAAGTAGTTGAAGGAGAAGCTGCCTTTGCTGCAAGCAATACTAACATTAAAGTTTTAGGAAATACTGTTTGGATTGTAAGTGGTGGAGTAAAATCTAGAATTTTTAAATCTATTGATTTAGGAGTGACTTGGAATGTTTATGAAACTCCTATTATTCAAGGCACTAATACACAAGGTATTTACTCTGTTGATTTTGCTGACGAAAATAACGGAATTGTAATTGGAGGAGATTATTCACAACCCAATGACAATTTCAAAAATAAAGCAATTACATCAGATGGAGGAAAATCATGGACTTTGGTAGCAGACGGAGAGAGCCCCAACTATAAAAGTTGTGTGCAATATGTACCCAACACCAATGGTAAAGAAGTTTTTGCTGTTGGAAAAACAGGAGTCTCCTACTCTAACGATGGAGGGTTTAGTTGGAATGAGGTTAGTAAAGAAGCATATTACACCATTCAGTTTGTTAATAGTAATATTGCTTGGTTATCTGGTAATAATAAAATTGGAAAGTTAATTCTCCCGTAAAATGAAATGTAAGTTTTTTTTTATAATCATAATTGTACTTAGCTCTTGTTCAAAAAAAACTCAATTTATTAATGAGTTTGATTGTGAATTTGAGGTTTTTCGAAACCTGGAAAGAATTGATGATGTGAAAAAACTTTTTTCTGTTTATTATCCTGATAGTTGGAAAACTAATTTGTATTATGATAAAAATCAATCTTCTATATACACAGCAGATACAACAAAACAATTAAAAGAAACCATGTTATTGGATATTACACATATAGCTAGTGAATTAGTATTTGACTCTAATTTTATTAAAAAATTCAATTCCAATTTAAAAAAACAGCAATTAACTGAAATAAGCTCTAACCAGATACTTTTTAGAGATAAACCTACTTTTTATTCAGAAGCGAAAGGATTCAAAAATAAGTTTAAGTATAGTTTGCTAAATCTATTCATAAAATTAGATGAAAAGAATTATATTCACTCTACAATAGAGGTTTATGGAGATTCCTTAAGAAGGAAAAGAATTTGTAAGGGAATCAATTTATTAGAAAAAACTATATTTTAAAAGGCTATGAATAAAGATCATATAATTAAAAGATTTATAAGTTACGTGACTATCGATACAGAATCAGACCCAAATAACCCTGACTTTCCAAGTTCAGATAATCAATGGAACTTAGCAAATCTTTTAGTTAAAGAATTAAAAGATATTGGAATGAGTGATGTAACTTTAGACAAAAACTGCTATGTTATGGCTACTTTGCCGAGTAATCTAGACTATGATGTTCCTACTATTGGTTTTGTTTCTCATATAGACACTACTCCAGATTACACAGGTGCAAATATAAAACCAAAAATTCATCACGAATACGATGGTAAGGATATAGTTTTAAATAAAAATGAAAACATAGTGTTAAGTCCTTCTTATTTTGATGATTTACTACAATATAAAGGACAAACTATCATTACAACCGATGGTACTACCCTACTTGGTGCCGATGATAAAGCTGGTATTACAGAGATTGTTTCTGCTATGGAATACTTAATTAATCATCCAGAAATAAAACACGGTAAAATTAGAATTTGTTTTACACCCGATGAAGAGGTTGGAAAAGGAGCTCATAAATTTGATGTCAAAAAGTTTGGAGCAGATTGGGCATATACCATGGATGGCAGTCAAATAGGGGAGTTAGAATATGAGAACTTTAATGCGGCAAGCGCAAAAATCACAATTAATGGAAAAATTGTTCATCCGGGCTATGCTAAAGGTAAAATGATAAATTCGATGAGCATAGCGGGTGATTTTATACTTAGACTTCCATCTAAAGAAGTTCCTGAGTCTACTGAGGGTTATGAAGGCTTTTTTCATTTACACCAATTTAAAGGCAACGTAGAACAGTCTATCTTACAATATATAATAAGAGATCATGATACAGACTTGTTTAATAACAGAAAACAATTTATGATTGATTTGGTTGCTAGGATGAATAGTGAGTTAGGTAATAATGCCATTGAATTAGATATTAAGGATCAATATTATAACATGAAAGAAAAAGTAATTCCTGTTATGCATATTGTGGATATAGCTGAGGAAGTGATGCAAGATATAGGAATTACCCCACTTATTAAACCTATTAGAGGCGGAACAGATGGATCACAACTTTCTTTTATGGGACTTCCATGTCCAAATATTTTTGCTGGAGGGCATAATTTTCATGGAAGATATGAGTATGTACCAGTAGAATCTATGATCAAAGCAACAGAAGTTATAATTGGAATTTCAGAAAAGGTAGCTTATAAATTCAAAAACTAAGACAATTCAGAATGTTTTCCTTTCACCCCTTTGAAGAAGTTGTCAAAATGTTTAAAATCTTTTTCTTTGTCGTCGGTAGTGTCGTATGGTTCTGAAAATTTTATTTGTTTGTTTTCAAAATCTAGGGTAGCCATCAAAATAGGTACTTTTGCTCCTTTTGCTATGTAGTAAAAACCTGTTTTCCATTTGGCTACTTTTTTTCTTGTACCTTCTGGAGAAATTCCAAGTCTAAACTCTTCTTTATTGTCAAAAATCTGAACAATAGCATCTACCATATTACTACTCTTACTTCTGTCTACAGGCGTTCCACCTAAAGAACGAAATATAAATCCGAAAGGGCCTTTAAATAACGAGTTTTTACCAATAAAATTTACTTTTTCACCAGAGGAATTCCTTGCTAAAATTGCAATTGGAAAATCTTTCCAACTAGTATGTGGAGCAGCTATTACAACATATTTTTTTAAATATTTAGGGAAATCACCCACCAATTTCCATCCTAGTATACGTGTAAATATAAAGTTTGATATTTTTTGCATCTTCAATTTAAAAAGTTTTAAATTTAAGAACTTATTTTTGAATGATGATAGATTTACTTATTTACTTGATAATAACAATTGCCAGTATTTTTATTGGTCTTTTTTTAGGAAAAAACTTTACTAGATTAAAGTTTGAAAAAAAACAAGCTACACTCGAAGAAAGAAATACTATTTTAAGTGATAGCTTTCATGAAATTACTGAAGATTTAAAGAAATCACAACTAGAGAAAGAAGAATTAATAGCGACTAAGACACGTTTATATACTGAATTAAAAAACTCTGAATTAAAATTAGTTGAAAACAAACAAGAATTGGACAAGATTCAAGAAAAATTCACAAAAGAGTTTGAAAACCTAGCCAATAAAATTTTAGATGAAAAATCTTCAAAATTTACCGAACAGAATAAATTAAACATAACGTCTATTCTTAATCCTTTAAAAGAAAAGATTGAAGTGTTTGAAAAAAAAGTTTCTGAATCGCAAAAAGAGAGTATTGGAATGCATTCTGCTCTCAAGGAACAACTCAACAGTTTAAAGAATTTAAATATTCAAATGAGTAAAGAGGCTATTAATTTAACTAAGGCCTTGAAAGGAGATAGTAAAACCCAGGGAGATTGGGGAGAGACACAATTAGAAATTCTTTTAGAAAAAGCAAATCTTGCGAAAGATATTCATTTTACCACTCAAGGTGGCTACAGAGACGAAGAAGGTAGGCTTAAAAAGCCGGATTTCATAATTAATTTACCTGACAATCGTCATTTAATTGTAGATTCAAAAGTTTCATTAACTAATTATGAGGCATATTTTAATGAAGAAGATGAAAAGCAAAAAGGAGTTTATTTAAAAAAACATATAGAAAGTATTCGAAAACATATCAAAGAATTAAGCGATAAGAAATATGAATCACTGTATGAAATCAATAGTCCAGATTATGTATTGATGTTTGTTCCAATAGAACCTGCTTATTTACTTGCTCTGAGTAACAACAATCAACTTTATTTAGAGGCTCTAGATAAAAATGTTGTATTAGTTTCTACTTCTACTCTTCTTGCTACATTAAGTACTGTGTCTTCTATGTGGCGTCAGGAAAATCAAAAGAAGAATGTATTAGAAATTGCAAATCAAGCTGGAAGATTATATGATCAATTTGTAAATCTAACAGATGATTTGATTAAAGTTGGCAATCAATTAAAAACAGTTCAAGGTAGTTATGATATTTCTATGAAAAAACTTACTGGTAAAGGAAATCTCATTAAAAAAGTTGAAAAAATTAAGGAATTAGGAGCAAAAACCAGTAAAATAATGAACAAAAATTTATTAGATAGAGCTTCAGAAAACTAGTTCAGAACTAATTTTATTATGCTACTTTTTTGGCCGGAAGAAACTTTAGCTAGATATATTCCTTTTTTACAATGATTCAAACTGAATTCATCTTTATCTTTTAAATTTTTAATTTTAAAAATAAGTCTTCCCGCTAGATCGTATACTTTTAATGTATTAGATTTATTATTATTTACAGATAATTTAAATACACCATCATTGCTCGGGTTTGGATACAAACTTAAAAGCGTATTAGTTTGAATATCGTCACTAGTTAAAACCCCATTGCCTTCTTTAATAGTTATTGATTGATTTGCATTAACATCATAGATTATATCTTCTGTATTTGTACCTGTCCAGGTGACTTTTACATAATCTACTTCAGTAGCTTCTCCAAGTCCAAAAAATTCATGATATGAATTTTGTGAAATATAACCTTCTCCCGCTAGAGTATATCTATATTGAGACCGACCATTAATAAATATCTCAATGGTATTACCTATTCCATCTCTATTTGTAGTTACACCCTCTAATTTGACTTTTAACCAATTATTGGTATTAGTAGTTTTATTTTCCCATAAAAAATTATTCTCTGTATCATTACAAACAATAATATCAGGCTTTCCATCATTATTAATATCTCCAATGGCATTCGAAAAACTTTTTCTTGTATCATTTTCAAAACCTATATTTTGTGGGATAACAAATGTTTCGTCATTTTGTTGATGATAAAAAGCAGCAGATAAAAATGACCCAATGCTTCCATCATAACCACCACTAACATATAAATCTAATAAAGTATCATTGTCAGCATCAAGAAAAACAGCCCCCCATGCTAAACTGTTAAAAGTGGTCCCTGTTTCCTCTGCTACATTAGTAAAAGTACCATCGCCATTATTCTTTAATAACACATTACCATTACCAGCCTGTGAACTTTGGGTGTTTGTAATGTATATGTCAAACCAACCGTCATTATTATAATCACCTAAAGTTGTTGTCATAGCATTTACAGCAATTCCTGAACCACTAGCGACAGAAACATCTTCAAAGGTACCATTACCTAAGTTTTTATATAGTCTGTTTATGTTATCAGTTTTATCGTTTGCTAAATAAATATCTTGAAATCCGTCTTTATTGTAATCAAAAAACATAGTGCAAAAAGATAATTGGCTATTTTCATTACCTTCTTCATCCTCTATTGGAATTCCAGATGATTGAGTAATATCTACGAATGTTCCTTCATCATTTCTATATAGATAATTGCGTTGATTCTGTTCAGTACTAGTTCTATTAGAAATAAAAGCATCTAGATCTCCATCATTATCAATATCACCAAATGATGTTCCATAAGTAAAAAGATCCGTTTGAAAAAAACCAATTGTAGATGAAATATTAGTAAAATTCATACCTCCATCGTTCCTGTAGAATTCATTAACTCCTTCGATAGCGGTAACAAATAAATCCTTATCTCCATCGTTATCATAATCAATCCAAATTACTTGCTTTGTTTTATACGTATTTGAAATACCATTTAATGTCACCAAATTAAAGACTCCATTGTTGTTTTCAAAGAAATATATTTGAGCACCGTCTTCTGTAGCATAGGTAATATCATCCCAACCATCATTGTTGAAATCTGCAAAAGAAACACCACCTCCATACTCAGAATCACCGTAACTGTAATTAACGCCAACTTGAGTAGCTACATCTTCAAAAGCTAATTGAGCATTTGATAAATTTGAAAAAATTAGAAACAAAATAAAAACCCTGGTAGTCATATTAAATTAGATTGAAATATTGTTATGAATCAAACAATGGTCTATGACTCATAAACTTATGAACTTTTTTAGCAATAGTTGCTAATATTTCTTCGTTTTCAAAATTATTTATAACAACATCAATAAATTCAACAATGGTCTGCATGTCGTCCTCTTTAAGACCTCTAGTTGTAACAGCAGGAGTCCCAATTCTAATGCCAGATGTTACAAATGGAGACTTGTCATCAAAAGGGACCATGTTTTTATTAACTGTAATTTCTGCTTTTCCTAAAGCAGCTTCTGCATCTTTCCCTGTGATATTCTTGTTTCTAAGGTCAATAAGCATCACATGATTATCTGTGCCTCCAGAAATTAAATCATATCCTTTTTCAACAAAAGATTTAGCCATTGCTGCCGCATTTTTTTTAACCTGAATTTGATAATGTAAAAATTCATCAGTTAACGCCTCAGAAAAGGCAATTGCTTTTGCAGCTATAATATGTTCAAGAGGACCACCTTGATTTCCTGGGAAGACACCTCCATTTAGCAAAGCAGACATTTTCTTCAATTTCCCATTTTTTAGTTTTAATCCAAAAGGATTTTCAAAATCTTTACCCATTAAAATCAATCCACCTCTAGGACCACGTAGCGTCTTGTGTGTAGTTGTGGTTACTACATGACAATGAGGCAACGGATCATTTAATATCCCTTTTGCAATCATTCCAGATGGATGAGAAATATCAGCCAACAATAATGCATTTACACTATCTGCAATTTCTCTAAAACGTTTAAAATCAATATCTCTTGAATAAGCAGATGCGCCAGCTATAATTAATTTAGGTTGAACCTTGAGTGCAATCTCTTGAATAGTGTCATAATTTAAAACACCTGTTTCTTTTTCAACTCCATAGAAATGGGGTTCATAAAGTTTTCCTGAAAAATTGACGGGAGATCCGTGGGTAAGATGTCCACCGTGAGACAAGTCAAAACCTAAAATTCTATCCCCAGGATTTAAACAAGCGTGAAAAACAGCTGTATTAGCCTGTGAACCCGAATGGGGTTGAACATTTGCATATTCAGCACCATATAATTCTTTTGCCCTGTCTATGGCTAACTGCTCAACGATATCAACAATTTGACATCCACCATAATATCTTTTATTAGGATATCCTTCTGCATACTTATTTGTTAAAATAGAACCTGCAGCTTCCATTACTTGATCACTAACAAAATTCTCTGAAGCTATTAATTCTAAACCGTTTAACTGTCTGTTTTTTTCAGCATCTATTAATTCAAAAATTTCTGTATCTCGTTGCATTGTTAAAATTTAATTAAGAAATTCAAATGTACTTAAAAAACGTTTTTAAGATGATATCTTTCCACTATATTTGAACAAACTTTATTAACAATTTTTAATGAAAATAACCGCTAATAACCCAAAAAGAAAATCATGGTTGAACGTTTTAGAAAACTCTGATTTTCCAATTCAAAATATACCATTTGGAGTTTTCATCACTAAAGACGATATCATTACAATTGGTAGTAGAATTGGAGATTTTGCTATTGATTTAGGAGCATTCCATCAATTAGGATATTTTGAAGGAATTCCCTTAACTGATGATATTTTTTTACAAGATAATTTAAATGATTTCATAGCAGATGGTAGAAAAACATGGCGACTGGTGAGAAACCGTATTGCTGATGTTTTTGATGTTACTAATGGTTCGTTGCGAGACAATGCTTCTCACAAAGAAAAAATTATATTCAGAATGGATGAAGTTGAAATGTTATTACCTGTTAGTGTAGGTGATTACACAGATTTTTACGCCAGTAAAGAACATGCTACCAATGTAGGAAGCTTATTTAGAGATCCAGAAAATGCATTACTGCCGAATTGGCTTCACATTCCTATTGGATATCACGGAAGAAGCTCCTCAATTATACCATCTGGCACAAAGATTAGAAGACCTCATGGACAAACAAGACCAAAAGAAGGAACAAATACTCCTGGTTTTGGTCCATCTAAATTATTAGATTTTGAATTAGAAATGGCATTTATAACAACTGCCTCTAATAATTTAGGAGAAAGAATTCCTATTGAAGAAGCTGAGGAATACATTTTCGGATTGGTACAGTTTAATGATTGGTCTGCTAGAGATATTCAAGCCTGGGAATACGTCCCATTAGGACCTTTTTTAGGTAAGAGTTTTGCTTCTACCATATCTCCCTGGATTGTAACTCTAGATGCTTTAGAACCGTTTAGAGTTGAAAACCCTAGACAAGATATTAACCCCTTACCTTACCTTCAGAACAATAAAAATGGAAGTTTTGACATTCATTTGCAGGCGGCTATTCAACCAGAAGGACAAAAAGAAACTATAGTTACAAATTCTAATTTCAAATATATGTATTGGACCATGGCACAGCAATTAACTCATCATACAGTTAATGGATGTCCTGTTAATGCAGGTGACATGATGGGTAGTGGAACAATCTCTGGACCAACTAAAGATAGTTTTGGTTCTATGTTAGAGCTAACTTGGAAAGGACAGAATCCCATACAACTTTTAGATGGCTCTGAGAGAAAATTTATAAATGATTATGATACCGTGATAATGAGGGCGCATTGCAAAAACAATACAACTAGAATTGGTTTTGGTGAATGTATAGGCCAAATTTTACCATCTAGATAGAATAAAAACATTCTTAAAAGGATCTATCTACAAATCTTTTTAAGAATGTTTATTCATCTTCAGGAGGATAACCATGGATTTTCTCAAAGACTTCATCAAAATTAGCTCTAAGGTAAGAGTTAAGTTTCTTTCGATAGTCGTCTTTTAACCAAGTAATGAAATTATGGGTACTTTTAGATATGCATTTAGAATACCTGTTAATTCTGTCATCTATTTCTTCCCCTAGCATTTTTGCTAATGCCAACGAATCATAAACGTCTTCACTGTTCTCTATACATATTTTAGCATGATGAATGATAGATCTTTCTAGTACTTTTTTTGATGACTCTCCAGATCTTATTGTAGATAAATATTCCTTTTTAATATCAAAATAAAGTTCATCAGACTTTGAAAATTCGTTTTTGATTTCTGGAGGAAGTTCAAATCGAAATGCTCCCTCAATTTCTTCATCAGATAAAATAGCATCCAAATAGTAGTCTGGAGCCTTGAACATTCTCTGCCAGTCTAAATCTGCTCCCCAAGGTCCAAATCTATGAAAATTATTACCTAAATCTACAACATTAAATGTAGACTTATTATTTAAAATTCGCGAACCACGACCTATCATTTGATAATATAAAGTCAATGACTTTGTGGCTCTATTTAAGATAATAGATTCAATCGTAGGTTCATCAAAACCAGTGGTTAAGATACTTACAGAGGTAATGATTGCATTAGGAGTTTTTTTAAACCATTTAAGAATAAAATCTCTTTCTTTTTTTGTGTTGGTATTATCTAAATGTGCAATTGGATATCCAGCTTTTTTAAATGCATGAAAAACTTGAATGGATGTTTGAATTCCGTTATTAAAAATTAAAGTTTTTTTACCTTTAGAAGTTTCCTCGTAAGCGCCAACTAACTTAGACAACATATCTACGTTAGTATACAAATCTTCAGATGATTTTACTGTATAATCTCCGTTAGCTCCAACTTCTAATGAAGTTAAACCAACATTATAAGAAAACATATTTGCACTTGCTAAATACCGATTCTCAATTAAATCCTCTATTGTTTCACCCACATATAATTCCTGATAATTTTCATACATGGGTAATTTAATGTTTGAGCTTAGAGGAGTAGCTGTTACACCTAAAATAAAAGAATCATCAAAAAATTTAAAAATTTTAGTAAATGAATTGTAGTGTGCCTCGTCTACTATTACAAGCCCAATATCAGATATGTCTAATTTATCATCATTTAATCTGTTTTTTAACGTTTCTACCATAGCAACAAAACAATCATAGTTGTCTTGATCATCTAATTTTGCAGTACTGTTAATGACTTTATTTGGAACTCCAAATTCATTTAACATGTTTGAAGTTTGTTTGCTTAATTCAATACGATGAGTTAATACTAAAACTTTCTTATTGAATTTAGAAATATAACGTCTTACAATTTCAGAAAAAATAACTGTTTTTCCACCACCTGTTGGAAGTTGATATAATAAATGATAATCTTCTACTGCACTATCAAACTTTTGGAATATTTCTTCAATAGCAATTTTTTGATAATTATAAAGTTCTTTTCCAGTGGTTACTTTTATGGTATTGGTTTCTGACAAAATTTATATGAAATTTAAAATGTACATTAAAGGTAATCTTGAAGCGTTATGTTTGTGATATCTTGATGCGATGTGTTAAATACGGAAACTTCATTTTTTATTATTAATAATTGGGGGGATTGATGTGTAACCTTAAAAGTTGCTCCTACCTCATCAGAGATATCTCGGTAATTAAGCAAATCTAAATAATAAGCCTTGACATTATTCATTGAATCGTCAAACATATTTTCAAATCTTTTAATAACCATTTTGCTTATAAAACAACGTGTTGAGTGTTTGAATATAAAAACTGTTTCTAATTTTGATTCCTCTTTTATTTTTTCAATCTGATTCAAAGAATTTAAATCTATCCAGTTATTAAAAGGTTCTTGTGCCTTTGCATTATTCCTTTTAAAAATTTTTTTCAACAACCTCATAATTATAAATTGGTTAACAAAAATACAATCTATAATTTAAAATATTTTAAGAATACCCTAATATTTTATCAGTACCTTATTAATTATTCAAGGGTATTTATTTTATTTATATTAGCATTCAATTAATATTTATTAATAATGAAAAAAAATATTTTAGTCATTTGTTTTTCCTTAATTTCTTTACTTTCAAATGCTCAAGAGGTTACCACCTATTATTTTATTAGGCACGCAGAAAAATTAAGAGTTGATAAAACAGAAAGAAATCCTAATTTAAATTCAAAGGGACTTAAAAGAGCAGAAGCATGGAAAGAGGTTTTCTCTAACATTTCTTTTGATGCCATATATTCTACAGATTACAATAGAACTATGTTAACAGCTAAACCAACAGCAGATAGCAAAAACTTACCTATCTTAATGTATAATCCAAGAGATATGTATTCAAAAACCTTTCAAAATCAAACAAAAGGTAAAACTATTTTAGTGGTTGGACATAGTAATACTACAAATGTTTTTGCCAATAAAGTATTAGGTTTTGATAAATATGAAGAAATTAAAGACAATAATAATTCGAATTTATATATTGTAACTGTAATGAATGGAAATTCATCTTCAATATTGTTGCAAATTAATTAAAAACTAGTTCAATTTTTTTTAAAATAATTTCAGAAACTTTAGTCAATTTGTCATTTTCATAAGCCTTATCTAAACTAGATAATGAAATATTAGAATTTTTTGGTTTGAAATTATTATAATCAAAGAAACACACTCCATTAATTACATGTTCTTTTTTAACTTCTCTGAAACGAACTCCACCCCCATTCACTTCAAATTTATATGCTAGATAATCAATTTTAAAGTCTGTTTTAGATATCCAATAAACGAAGACATCTTCATGGTCAATTCCTCCATTTTCTTTAGAAAAAGAGATTTCAATTTTATAATAATCTTTTCCATTAATTTTAACATCATTAAGTAACTTCTTCTTAACAGCTTTATCATTCAAAGAATATGGTAAAGTAGAGAAATAATGAACTGAATTAACAGATTCAATATACTTAGATTCCATAGAGTCTGAAACAGTAATTAATTTTGAATTTAATAATCTCTTAAAACCACTGTTTGATAGTTGATCTTCTATTTGTGAATTATTTCTTTTAGACCTTCTACTAAAAATATAATCTCCAGAATTTCTAGTGGCTGTATAATGATCTTTTCTAAAATCAAATGAAAGTGAAGAGTTAGCTAGCTTATCGACTCCTGACGATATAATAGATTTATCTATAATTTGTTGAGCTGTAAGTGGTTTTATTTTTGAATTACACGAAATAATTAACACGCACATTAGAAAAATATGAATTAAATATTTAAAAAAATGATCATTACTATATGTTATTTGAAAACTCATTGATTAACTATGTTTAAGAGTGCCCTAAAAACGTATCTTTGTTTAGGATTTATAAAGTAATATTCAAAAGTAAGATAAATCTTAATGGGAGTTCAAAAAAACATTAACATACAAAATAAAAAAGCTCGTTTTGAGTTTGAAATTCTAAACAAATTTATTGCTGGAATTCAATTGACTGGTACTGAGATTAAATCTATAAGACTTAGTAAAGCCAGAATTACTGAAAGTTTTTGTGAGTTTAATGAGCGTGGAGAATTGTTTGTTGTTAATATGTTCATCGAAGAATACATGTATGGTCACCATTACAATCACAAGCCAACAAGTGAAAGAAGATTACTCCTTAATAAAAGGGAATTAAAAAGTTTAAAAAAAGAGATAGACACAAAGGGGAATACTATAGTACCTCTAAAATTATTTATCAATGATAATGGTTGGGCTAAACTTGAAATAGCCCTAGCTAAAGGAAAGAAAATTCATGACAAAAGAGAAACCATTAAAGACAGAGATAATAAAAGGGATTTGGCTAGGATAAAAAAAGACTTTTAAGTTTTCTTATGAAAATTATCATATTAGTAGGTGTTTTATAAATGACTATTTTTAAGTTTAAATAATGTTAAGAAAAAAATTATCTAAATTCAATATTATTTTAGCCTCTGGCTCTCCAAGAAGACAACGCTTTTTAAAGGAATTGGACATTCCTTTTACTATAGAAATTAAAGAAGTTAACGAAATTTACCCAAAACATTTAAAAGCAGAAGAAATAACAGATTATTTAGCAGATTTAAAATCTAAGTCTTTTGATAATTTAAAGTCTAATGATTTGTTAATTACATCTGATACAATAGTTTGGTTTGAGAAAACAGCCCTTGGAAAACCAAAAAGTAAAAAAGATGCATTTTTAATGCTCAAAAAAATGTCAGGAAAACAACATTATGTTTATACATCCATTAGCATAAAAAGTTGTTTTTTTCAAAAAATATTTAATGATGTAACAGTTGTTGAATTTGAAAAATTCACAGATGAGGAAATCAACTATTATTTAGAAAAATTTTCTCCTTATGATAAAGCAGGTAGTTATGGCATACAAGATTGGATTGGATTAGTTGGTGTAAAAAAAATAACTGGAAGCTATTTTAATGTAATGGGTTTACCTGTTCATAAATTGTATAAAGAATTGCTGAATATTACTCAATAAGGTTTAATTAATAACTTATTTTTACCATAAATAACAACACTATATAAAGATGAAAAAATATACATATACTGAAATGAAAGATACCAGATCTGGTTTTGGTGATGGTTTAACTGAGTTAGGAAAAACTAATCCTAATGTAGTTGCTCTATGTGCAGATTTAATTGGTTCATTAAAAATGAATGATTTTAAAGAAAATCATCCAGATCGTTTTTTCCAGGTTGGTATAGCTGAAGCAAATATGATGGGTATAGCAGCGGGTTTAACCATTGGAGGGAAGATTCCGTTTACTGGAACTTTTGCTAATTTTTCTACTGGACGTGTATATGACCAGATTAGACAATCTATTGCCTACTCAGATAAGAATGTGAAAATATGTGCATCACATGCTGGATTAACTTTAGGGGAAGATGGAGCTACACACCAGATATTAGAAGATATTGGACTAATGAAAATGTTGCCTGGAATGACAGTAATTAATACTTGTGACTACAACCAAACAAAAGCAGCAACTATTGCGATTGCAGATCACGAAGGTCCGGTTTATCTTAGATTTGGTCGTCCTAAAGTACCTGTATTCATGCCAACAGATCAGCCATTTGAAATCGGTAAAGCAATCATGTTAAATGAAGGTACGGATGTGACTATTGTTGCTACAGGTCATTTAGTTTGGGAATCTCTACTAGCTGCTGAAAAATTAGAATCTGAGGGAATAAGTGTAGAAGTCATCAACATTCATACAATAAAACCTTTAGATGAAGAATCTGTTTTAAAATCGATTTCTAAAACTGGTTGTATAGTTACAGCTGAAGAGCATAATAAATTTGGTGGTTTGGGAGAAAGTGTTGCAAGATGCTTGGCAGAAAACAACCCAATTCCACAAGAATTTGTAGCCGTTAACGATACTTTTGGTGAGTCCGCCACACCTTCTCAATTAATGGAAAAATACAATATAAACGATGAAGCAGTCGTAAATGCAGTTATGAAAGTACTTAAAAGAAAATAAAATGAAAAAAATAGTATTAGTTTTTCTACTTTTAATAGGAATAAATCATCATTCAAACGCACAACTTAATTATGGAGTGAAAGCAGGTATTAATTATAATTCTGACTCTTTTGAGGATGCTTCTGATGATGTATTGAATGGAGCAAAGACAAAAACAGGTTTTCATACAGGATTATGGATTAGAGCAAAATTACCTGTAATAGGATTTTATATAAGACCAGAAATTATATATACTGAATTAAATAATAGTGTAAACTATAAGGGTCCATTTTCTGCTTCTGAAAATACAGATTTTAAATTTAGAAAAATTGATGTACCTGTATTAGTTGGAAAGAAATTCTTAGGAATAGGTAATGTTTTTGCTGGGCCATCTTTTCAATATATTATGTCATCAGATTTTGAATTAAACGATTTAAGAGAGGTATCTACTGAAAGTTTTTCATTAGGTATTCAGTTAGGTGCTGGAATAGAATTAGGTCGTTTGGGTTTAGACATTAGATGGGAAAGAGGTTTATCTAAAACTGAAATTGTTTTTGTTGATGATACTATATTTGATAGTAACTTTAATTTTGATAGAAGAGTAAGTCAGATTATTTTTGGAATTTCTTATAGATTCAGTAAAGTCAAAAAAGATTAATAAAAAAAAGCTCTTGAATTTTCAAGAGCTTTTTTGTTTTTTAAGTTAATTTACGTCTGGATTTAGATAATCAGGTAATGAAGGATTATTTGGATCATTAAAATCATTGGTTGGATCTCCGTCAACACCACCTTCATCTTTTGTTAAAACACCGTCATTGTCGTCATCTGGATCAGAAAAATTCGGAAAACCATCACCATCGGTATCGTCATTTCTAGGATCACCGTCACCATCAGGATCTTCAATTATAGATGGGACAGAATCAAAATCATGATCTGTATTTTCAACTAAATCATATAATTCTATGTAAAAGAGTAAACTAGAACTCGGTGGAATACTTGAAGTAGCAAATTTACCATAAGCTAATCCTGATGGAATAAATAATATTCCTTTTCCTCCGTTTGTATATGTTATAGGGCCATTGTTAGTAACATTCTCTCCGCCTTTAAAATTTGTAAAGCCATGAGACCACCCTCTAATCACAGAATTTAAAGTTAACCATATTGGTTCAACTGTTCTTTCATCAAAATCTATTAATTCGGTTGTTGAATCTAAATATTTTCCTTTGTATTTCACTAATATTGAATCAACTTCAGTAGGGTGACCTTTTTCAGGATTTGGACTTCCCTCGTCTTTAACAAAAATGTATAATTTGTAATCTACATCTAACTCCGTAACATCTTGCGTTATCAGCCTAGAGTCGTTTATAAGTGCTGTTGCTCCTGTTACTAATGGCCTAACCGAATCTATTGCATCATTATAATAATGTTTTCCTAAAAAATCAACTATTGAATCATTATCAATGATCGCTTGTCCAGCATAATCAAAATCATCAACAGGTGCTCTAAAGGTGTCATCGTCACAGGCATAACCAATAAATAATAATGACAAACATAAAATTAAAAACTTTCTATCAAACATTTATACTATTTTAGTGGTGCAATTTACCATTTTTATACCTTTGTGAAAAGTGATTAAGCGTTTTTTAACTTTTTTATGAGAATTGACAAATATTTATGGTGTGTTCGAATATACAAGACCCGAAACATAGCCTCACAGTCTTGTAAAAAAGGTCACGTTAAAATTCAAGATTCTAGTTGTAAACCATCAAAAGAAATTTATGGTGGAGAAATTATTTCAATTAGAAAAAATCAAATGAATTTAAAAATTGAGGTATTTGCTATTCCTGAGAGCAGAATCGGTGCTAAATTAGTTCATCAATTTTGTAAAGATATTACTCCAAAAAATGAAATTGAAAAATTAGATCTATTAAAATATTCGAAAGATTATTATAGAACAAAAGGAACTGGCAGACCAACAAAAAAAGATAGAAGAGATATAGATGACTATCATGAATCTCAAGAATAAATAAATATGAATACAACAACCACCATTTTAAATCATAATCAGATAGGTCAAAAAATTAAAAGAATAGCCTATCAGATTTATGAAGCTAATAGTTTTGAAAATGAAATTATAATTGCAGGAATTCAGGGTAATGGAATTTTTTTCGCAAAAGAATTAGTAAAGTGTCTTCAAAAAATTTCTTCATTAAAAATAATATTATGTGAGGTGTACATAGACAAAAAGAATCCGTTAAGTGAAGTAACTACCAATATAACTAAAGATCTTTATGAGAATAAATCAATAGTTTTAGTAGATGATGTTTTAAATTCTGGAACCACATTAATGTATGGAGTTAAATTCTTTTTAGAGGTTCCTTTAAAAAGATTTAAGACTGCGGTTTTAGTAAATAGAAATCACAAGAAATATCCTGTAAAAGCAGATTTTAAAGGAATCTCTCTATCTACATCAACTAAAGAACACGTAGAGGTATCATTCAATGAAAAAAGTTCTAAAGCATTTCTAATGTAATAATATTCGTATCTCTGTAACAATCTCTTGTACCTCTTTGTCATCTATAGCTATTTTATACGTAGCTTTATCATAGAAAAGACTTCTCTCAAACAAGTGTTTAGCTATATATTCTGTAAGCTGATTGTCAGATAATTCATTAATTAATGGCCTTTTAAACTTATTCTCAGATAATCTTTTAAAGAGTGTTGGAATACTACCGCGAAGGTAAAAAGAGAAACTATCTTCATCATTTAAAATTAAATCTATATTTCCAGCATAACAAGGTGTACCTCCTCCTAATGATAAAACATATGATTTATTTTCGTTTATAAATTGCTTCAAATATTTATGTTCAATTTTCCTAAAATAAATTTCTCCTTTTTGTTTGAAAATTTCTTTAATTGTTATTTGTTCTTTTTCTTCTATGAACTCATCTAAGTCGGTAAAATTAAGATATAACTTCTTTGCCAATTGAATACCTATGGTGGTTTTACCACTTCCCATATACCCTAAAAGAATAATTTTCATACAATAAATATTTCTTTACAAATATCGATAAAAAATAAAGTAAAAAAAGCTCTTTTCTATTTGAATGCGTTTATATTTGCACTCTTGAAAAATTAGACCTGGTAGCTCAGTTGGTAGAGCATCTCCCTTTTAAGGAGAGGGTCCTGGGTTCGAGCCCCAGCCCGGTCACAAAAATCAGTGTTACAACTGTAATAGCGCACGTGGCGGAATTGGTAGACGCGCCAGCTTGAGGGGCTGGTATCCGATTAGGATGTGGAAGTTCGAATCTTCTCGTGCGCACTATTGTATTTATTTCACAAAATATTAACCTACTATTTTATCATTTAATTCATACTTTTGTTAGATGTTAAAAAAATACACTTTTTTTTTATTTCTATTTTTCTCTTTTTTATCAGCAATTTCACAAAATGATACTTTGCAGATAAAAATACTTAAAGGTCAAATAATTGATTCTGAAAATAAAAAACCTTTAAGTGCTTCACACATATTAAATTTAAACTCTGTTACCGGAACTATTACTAATGATGAAGGTTTTTTTGAATTAACTGCCAAAGCAAACGATACAGTCATGGTTTCATATCTTGGATATTCATCCATAAAAATCAAGGTAACGAATGATTTGTTAAAGGGTAATGAATTATTAATAGCTCTATATGAAAAATCAGAGGAGGTAAAAGAGATTATTATTAAATCTAGCAAACTGATAGGTGTTTTAGAGGTGGATGTAAAACTTGTCCCTAAAGACAAATTTACTAGGATAAAAATTAACGGTATAAGACAGACGTATGAGCTAGCTAGACCAAAAACAAGCGACTTTTCAACACCTATAGCGGCACTTTTTAAACCTGTAGATTTTCTATATAAATTATTTGGTAAGAAGCCTAAACAACTTAGGAAACTTCAAAAAATAAAAAAGGAAGATAATTTACGTAAGATAATGGCTGGTAAATTTGATAGAGAGGTAATGATGGAATATTTGGAAATGGATAGGAATGATTTGATGAAATTAATATCTGATTGTAATTATTCTGATTATTTCCTAAAAAATGCTAGTGATTTACAGCTAATTGAAGCTGTTTTAGATTGCTATGAAATTTACAAAGCTTTAAAAATGGGTAAAATTGAAAGAAGTAGATTACCCCAAAAAAAGAAAAATTAAAAAAAAGTCAAAGTCTTTACAAACCTTGACTTTTAAACTAACTAAAAACTACTCTTATTTAATATTCAGAGCATCTATAAGACGTACTAATTTAAATTTAGTTACAATTTAATTGAAAAAAAACCAGCATTTAGCTGGTTTATTTTTTTAATTAAGTTTTTACTATTGATTTCCTAAAATTATAGGCATACCACTTTTTCCTGAGCCAATAATAACTACTTTACTATTAGAAGATTGAGATAATTTAATAGTAGCTTCAATCCCTTTATCTTGTAATATTCTATCGTTTAGGGAAGCACTTAATATCTTATTAGCATCTGCTTTACCCTGAGCTTCAATAATTTGTTTCTCGGCCTCTTTTCTAGCTGTCACTAATCTAAACTCATATTCCAAGGACTCTTGTTCTTGTTTTAATTTACGTTCAATTGCAGTTTTTATGGTAGGAGGAAGAGTTACATCTCTTACAAGAACTGAGTTTAATTGAATAAATTGAGGTGCTAGAATTTTTTTTGTTTCTTCAAATATTTCTGTTTGAATTGCATCTCTTTTAGTGGAGTAAAGTTGTTCAGGTGTATATCTACCTACCACACTTCTAGTTGCAGATCTTATTGCTGGGATAATTACATCGTCTTCATAAGCTTCACCTCTAGTCTGATGTAATAAAGCCACTGTAGATGTTGTAGCTTGATATAATACAGATGCGTCAAGTTTAATTTCTAATCCATTAGAAGATAATACAGACATTTTTTCTTCAAATAATTCTTGTTGCCTTACATTATATTTAAAAACCTTATTCCAAGGCATTACAAAATTAAAACCTTCATCTAATGGTGGCTCATCTGTAACAACTCCTCCTATCCATTTATACAAAACACCACGTTCTCCAGAACCAATAGTTATTGCAGATTTTGAGACTAATATAATAGCTGTAAATATGATAGCTAAAGTTATTAATGCTCCTTTCGGAAATTTAAATTCAATTTGATTATTTGCCATTTTTTTTAATTTTAAAATTATTATACAAATTTACAACTAAAAGTTATCTAATGAAGCTATAAATTTTATAGATATTATTTATTCATACAATTTACAAAATTAAATTTGTCCATAGTATTTTCTAATAAACCATTCTATTGATAACAAGCTCAAAATAACGATCAAACCCCATTTCCAATTTATTAACTGGTCATAATTAATTTTTATTTTTTGAACGGAAGAAAATCTTTTATCATTTAACAAATCAGGTATTAATTCATTGTAATTATTTTCAAAATAATAAGCCCCCCTTGTTTTATCAGTTAATTCTTTTAATTTAGAATGATCAACATTATTGAATTGTCTTTCAATATCAAATTCATTTACTTTAAAAAAACCCTTTTTCGAAAAATTTTGATTTTTAACATTTATGGAATATTCGTATTCTCCCGGTTCTATTGGGCTTAAACTTAGTTTATATGATTTTTTTGATAATAGAAAAGGGAAAGTTGTTGTCTTCTTTGAATTAATGTTTTTTAATGTGAAATAGATGATAGCTCGATCATCAAATTTATAATTTTCATCTACAAAAAATGCATTAATATTAATACTCGAATTTGCATTATAAGATGATTTCACTTCTACATCCAACCTATTTTTTATTGTATTTGATGATATATATAGTACTATATTAGAAATAAAATTATCAAAATTTTGAAATGAATTACTCATCAGATAACTGGTAGAGCGCCATTTCCAGATACCTTCACCAAATAAAAAAACTTTTTTTTGATTATTGTTATTGGAGATAGCTAATAGGGGTTCTTTAGAGTTGAATCCTTTGATATTTTGGTATAGCAGTGTTTGGTGATGAATTGAAATTGTTGTTTCACCAAACTTATCTAAAAGTGGTGGGAAATTTTCAAACCCAATATTATTTTGATTAAAGATCAAAAAGTTTTTATTTAAGCGTGGTCTATAGTTTTCTACTGTATTGATATCATTTTTATTTAAACCTGTAAAATTTGAGTTAATAAAGGACCAATCAGTATTAGAACCAGTAATTAACAGGTAAGGTTTTTTAGACTTATTAATTTCATTTATTATTTTTTTGAAGCTAAAGTTGGGTTGATAAATAATTATCGATTTGTAGCTAGACAAATTAATATCGTCAATATTTTTTGTGTGTATAATTACTTTTCGTTGCTTATCACTTTCTATAGCTTTTTTTAAAGCTCCTAAATCTGGATGATTAAAAGGACTAACAATAAGAATCTTAGATTGTTTGTTTATGACCTCTATAGAAAATTCTTTTGTATTATTTGATGTGTTTTTTTCGTTGTCTAAGTTTTCAATAGTAGCTTTATAATAATTTAAGCCTTCTTTTTTTGATGTAATCTCTATTTTTAATAAGCGAGAATTATCCTCTTTATTTAGATTGATAATTTTACTGTATATTATCTTTCCAGTATTCTCAATAGTATATTTTAATTTAACAGATTCTTCTCCATTATACTGTAATAGCGATTCTACAGGAAATTTATTATTTACAAAACTATATCTATTTGTATTTATTTTATCTATTCTAACATCATTGTAGGTTAAAGTATCACCTACTATTATAGAATATATAGGAATATTCATCTTTATAAACTCATAATCTTTACCTATGGTTTGATTTCCATCAGATAACAATATGATTCCATTATTTGCATCATTTGAGTTTTTTGAAATACTACTTAAAGGAGTATAAATGTCTGTTTGTTTTTCATCAAAATTTAAACTGTCTATTACATTAAATTGTTCACCAAATGAGTAATAATTTACATCAAAATTTTTCTTTAAAATCTCGCTTGATTTGAAACTAGAAAGAATTGTATTAACTACACTATCTTTTCTTAGATACCTTATAGATAGTGAGTTATCTATCAAAACTGACAAGGTGGGTTTTTCTTTGATTAGATCTTTTCTCGGAATACTTGGATTAATTAACAATAGGAATAATAGAAAAAAAACTAATGATCGAATACTAAATAATAAAAAAGAGTGATTAGTTTTAGAAATGACTTTAAAATAATACTGATAATAACCAATCAGAATACTAAATAGTAAAGCTATAAGAATAAATATGTTTATTTGTTTTTCCAAAAATATAATTTAAAGATAAAAAAGATGATATAAAAAAACCTAGACTTTAATTAAAAATCTAGGTTTTTTTTATGTTTGTTTAATTCAAATCTTAGGTTAACATCCCACCATCTACAGATAAGGTTTGCCCTGTAATATAACTACTCATATCAGATGCTAAAAACACACAGGCATTTGCAATATCTTCAGGAGTTCCCCCTCTTTTTAATGGGATAGCATCTCTCCATGTTTGAACTGTTGCTTCATCTAATTTTCCAGTCATTTCAGTTTCTATAAATCCAGGAGCAATAACATTACTTCTAATATTTCTTGAGCCTAATTCTAAAGCAACAGATTTTGAAAAACCTAAAATACCAGATTTAGATGCAGCATAATTAGATTGACCTGCATTTCCCTTTAATCCAACTACCGAACTCATATTTATAATAGATCCTGAACGTTGCTTCATCATAGGTCTAATTACTGCTTTAGTCATATTAAAAACAGATTTTAAGTTAACATCAATTACTTTATCAAAATCATCTTCTGATATTCTCATAAGTAAGTTATCTTTAGTAATACCAGCATTGTTAACTAAAATGTCTATACTACCAAATTCTTTAAGTATTTCTTTGGCTAATTCTTGAGCTGTATCAAATTCGGCTGCATTTGATTGATATCCTTTAGCTTTTATTCCTAAGGCATTTAACTCTGCTTCTAACGCTTTTGCTGCATCAATAGAAGAACTATAGGTGAAAGCTACATTAGCACCTTGATTTGCGAATTCAGCTGCAATTCCACGTCCAATTCCACGAGTAGCTCCAGTTATGATTGCTGTCTTATTTTTTAGTAATTTCATATATCAATAAAAGTTAATACTCAAATATAATTTATTTTTTCCACAAAAAATCCCGTGTTAAAAACGGGAGATTTTATATATTTTGTTTTGAATCATTTTATTGAAGAACACTTGCTATCATTTCTCCTATTTTAGCTGGAGATTCAACAACATGAATACCGTTTTCTGCTAAAATTTTCATTTTAGCTTGTGCTGTATCATCATCACCACCAACAATTGCTCCTGCATGCCCCATTGTTCTTCCAGCTGGTGCAGTTTGACCAGCTATAAATCCAACTACGGGTTTTCTATTTCCATCTTGTTTAATCCATTGAGCAGCTTCAGCTTCCAATTGTCCCCCAATTTCTCCGATCATAACTATTGCCTCAGTATCTTCATCGTTCATTAATAATTCAACAGCTTGTTTGGTAGTTGTACCTATGATAGGGTCTCCTCCTATTCCAATTGCTGTAGTAATTCCATATCCTTGTTTTACAACTTGGTCTGCAGCTTCATATGTTAAAGTTCCTGATTTTGAAACAATACCTACTTTACCTTTTTTAAATATAAACCCAGGCATGATACCAACTTTAGCTTCTTCTGGAGTGATTACACCTGGACAATTTGGCCCTACTAGAGTACAATCTTTATCTTGTAAATATGCCTTAACTTTTACCATATCGGCAGTTGGGATACCTTCTGTAATACAAATAATTACTTTTATACCTGCCTCAGCAGATTCCATAATTGCATCTGCAGCAAAAGCAGGAGGTACAAAAATGATAGAGGTGTTAGCTTCAACTTTTTCTACTGATTCTTTAACCGTATTAAAAACAGGCTTACCGAGGTGTTCTTGACCACCTTTTCCGGGAGTTACTCCTCCAACTACGGTGGTTCCGTAATCAATCATTTGTCCTGCATGAAATGTACCTTCACTACCAGTAAAACCTTGAACTATAATTTTTGAATCTTTGTTTACTAAAACACTCATTATATTTTTTTTCTTAAAAATTTGTACAAAAATACTTTATTGTTAGATGTTAAAAAAGGAAAATTAACCTTTCTTTTCTTCCTTCATTAATCTCTTTAAATACGCTATCTCTTTTAATTTGGCTCTGGATTCAGTTATGGGTGTTCCGAAATAAGTTTTTCCTCCTGGAACAGATTTAGTAACACCCGTTTGACCAAGAATAACAGCACCTTTACCTATGCTAATTCCACTATTTGTTCCTACTTGACCCCACAATGTTACGTCATCTTCTATGATAACACAGCCAGCTATACCTGTTTGTGATGCTATTAAGCAATTTTTTCCAATGACGGAATCATGACCTATGTGCACTTGATTATCAATTTTTGTTCCTAAACCAATTGTAGTGTCACCAGTAACACCCTTATCTATGGTACAAGAGGCACCTATATGAACATTGTCTTTTACGACAACTCTACCAACAGAAATTAATTGATCAAACCCCTCTGCTTTTTTTTTGTAATAAAATGCATCAGCTCCAAGTACAGTATTTGAGTGGATTATAACATTGTCTCCTATGATAGAATTATCATAAATGGAAACATTGGGGTGTATTAGACAGTTTTTTCCGATGGAAACATTATTTCCAATAAAGACATTAGGTTGGATTATTGTCCCTATATCAATTTTAGCAGAGTCTGAAATACTTTTACTTGAGTTGATAAATGGACTAAAATGTTTTGATATTTTATTAAAATCATCAAAAGGATTTTCAGAAATCAATAAGGACTTCCCTTCAGGGCAAGGAACTTCTTTATTTATTAAAATAGTAGTAGCGCTAGAATTTAAAGCTTTTTCATAATACTTTGGATGATCTACAAAAACTATATCGCCAGATTCTACTACATGTATTTCATTGATTCCAGTAATTTCAAAATCTGATTTACCAATAAATGTGGCATCTATTAAGGTTGCTATTTCTTGTAATGTTTGTACAGATTTGAATTTCATTGTAAGAAAAACTATTCTTTAATTCGTTCTTGATATGTTCCTTTGGTAGTTTCAACTTTAATTTTATCTCCTTCATTGATAAATAACGGTACGTTAACAGTAGCACCAGATTCTACTTTAGCAGGTTTTGTAGCATTAGTAGCTGTATTCCCCTTAACTCCTGGCTCTGTATGTGTCACTTCTAAGATAACACTTGCAGGCATATCAACTGATAATGGCATATCATCTTCTGAATTAATGATAATTGTTACAATTTCACCTTCTTTCATTAAATCTGGAGCATCTAATGTGTTTTTTTGTAATTCTATTTGGCTATAATCATTATTGTTCATAAAATGATATGTATCACCTTCATTATACAAATATTGAAATTTATGAGTTTCTACTCTTACATCTTCAATTTTTCTACCTGCAGGAAATGTATTATCAATAACTTTACCGTTGGTTACACTCTTTAACTTTGTTCTCACAAAAGCAGGTCCTTTACCAGGTTTTACGTGTAAAAATTCTATAATTTTATAGATGTCATTATTATACTTAATACACAATCCGTTTCTAATATCTGATGTAGTAGCCATTAATTAATTATTATGTTTATTAGTTTGCTTTATAATAACCTTTCATAATTCCTCTGTGAGAGTCTTTTATAAATTGAATTATTTCATCTCGTTCTGGAGTAGCCTCCATCTCTGCTTCAATAATTTGAATAGCTTGAGAGTTATTATAATTTTTTTGAAATAATATTCTGTATATGTCTTGAATTTCTCTAATTTTTTCTGATGAAAAACCTCTTCTTCTTAATCCTATTGAGTTAATTCCTACATACGATAGAGGTTCTCTTGCAGATTTAACATAAGGTGGTACATCTTTTCTAACAAGTGATCCACCTGTTACAAAAGCGTGATTTCCTACAGATGCAAACTGATGAACAGCAACCATTCCCGCCAATACTACATTATGCCCGATAGTTACGTGACCAGCTAATGTTGAGTTATTAGAAAATATACAACCATCTCCAACAAAACAATCATGGGCTATATGACAATAGGCCATAATTAAACAATTATTTCCAATGACTGTTTTCATTCTGTCTGAAGTTCCTCTATTAATGGTAACGCACTCTCTAATAGTTACATTGTCACCTATTAATACCGTTGTTTCTTCATCATCGTATTTTAAATCTTGAGGAATAGCTGAGATAACAGATCCTGGAAATATTCTACAGTTTTTACCGATTCTTGCACCTTCCATTATAGTTACGTTAGAACCAATCCAAGTACCTGAACCAATAACTACATTTGCATGTATTGTTGTAAAGGGCTCTATTACAACGTTTCGTGCAACTTTAGCCTGAGGATGAACATATGCCAGTGGTTGATTCATAATTATTTTATCTTTGAAATTTGCGCCATTAACTCTGCTTCAGCTACTAATTTCCCATTAGCATAAGCATAGGCTTGCATATGGCAAATACCTCTTCTTATTGGGGTTATTAATTCGTTTTTAAAAATCAATGTATCCCCTGGTAAAACTTTTTGTTTAAATTTAACCTTATCCATTTTCATGAAATATGTTAAGTAATTTTCAGGATCAGGAACAGTACTTAATACTAATATACCACCACATTGAGCCATAGCTTCAACTTGTAAAACTCCAGGCATAACAGGTGATCCAGGAAAATGACCAACAAAAAAATCCTCGTTCATGGTTACATTTTTCATTCCCACAACATGTTTATCAGATAATTCTAGAATTCTATCAACTAATAAAAATGGAGGTCTATGAGGTAAAATTTCCATGATCTGATGAATATCCATCAATGGAGTTTGATTTAAATCTATTTGGGGAATCTTACTTCTTTTCTCTTGCTTTATAATTTTAGCCAGTTTTTTAGCAAATTGAGTATTTACTTGGTGACCTGGTTTATTTGCAATTACTTTTCCTCTAATTCGAGTTCCAGTTAAAGCTAAATCTCCAATTACATCTAGTAACTTATGTCTAGCAGCTTCGTTAGCCCAATGTAAATTTAAATTATCAAGAATTCCATTAGATTTGACTTTAATATTATCTTTTTTGAATGCTTTTTTTAATTTATTCATGGTAGGTTCAGATAATTCTTTGTCTACATAAACAATAGCATTATTTAAGTCACCTCCTTTAATTAAATCATTTTCTAACAACATTTCAATTTCATGAAGAAAACTGAAAGTTCTTGCATCTGCAATTTCATTTTTAAAATCAAGAATATTGTCTAATGTTGCATTTTGAGTGCCAAGAATTTTTGTTCCAAAATCAACCATAGTTGTAATTTGATACTCATCAGAAGGCATTAATATAATTTCACTTCCAGTAAATTCATCTTTGTATGAAATTATTTCTTTTACGATATATTCTTCAATTTCTGCGTCTAGTTCTGTTATTCCTGCTTTTTCAAGTGCTTTTACAAAAAATTTAGAAGAACCATCCATAATAGGAGGTTCAGATGCATTTATTTCTATGATTAGGTTATCAATATCTAAACCAACGGCTGCTGCCAATACATGTTCTGAAGTTTGAATAAGTACTCCATTCTTTTCAAGATTGGTTCCTCTTTGAGTATTTACGACAAATTCAGCTCTAGCTTCTATTGTTGGGCAACCTTCTAAGTCTACCCTTTTAAAAGCAAAACCGTGGTTTTCAGGAGCTGGTTTAAATGTCATTTTCACGTCATTCCCGGTATGTAATCCAACACCTATTAGGCTTACCTCTTTTTGTATTGTTTTTTGTTTTTTACTCATCATTTGAATTTTGAGTATTAATTTTTTTTTCTATTTCACTTATTTTATTTGCCAACTTGGGTAAATTTTTAAAATAAACATACGATTTATTGTAATCAGAATATCCAAATGCAGGAGATCCCTGCACTACTTCATAGTCTTTTAAATTTTTGGAAATTCCTGATTGAGCCTGTATTTTTAAATAATTTCCTAAGTTCAAATGTCCAGATATTCCTACTTGACCTCCTATCATACAGCCCTCTCCTACTTTTGTAGATCCAGCTATTCCAGATTGAGCTGCAATGGCAGTATTTTTTCCAATCTCAACATTATGAGCTATTTGGACTTGATTGTCTAACTTAACTCCACTTCTAAGAATAGTAGATCCTAAAGTAGCTCTATCTATCGTTGAACTTGACCCAATGTCAACATTATTTTCAATAACTACATTTCCAATTTGAGGGATTTTAGTAAACTCTCCCTTCTCATTAGGAGAAAATCCAAAACCATCAGAACCAATAACACATCCTGAGTGAAAAGTACAATCATTACCAATTTCTGTTTCAGAATAGATTTTCACACCAGAAAAAATTAAACAATTATCTCCTATAATAACATTATCTCCAATATAGGAATTTGGATATATTTTTACATTATTACCTATAATAGCATTTTCGCCTATGTAACTGAAAGCACCAATGTATCCATTAATTCCAATTTTTGCAGTTTTTGATATATAATGCGGATCTTCTTTACCTTCCTTATTATTCTTTACTTGATTATAAAATTCTAATAATTTGGAAAAGGAAGTATAAGCATCATTAACCCTAATGAGAGTTGTATATACCTCCTTATCTAATTTAAACGTATGATTTACAATAACAATAGAGGCTTTTGTTGTGTAAAGATATGAGTTGTATTTGGGGTTAGATAAAAATGACAGAGATCCTTTTTCGCCCTCTTCAATTTTTGATAATTTAGAAACTTCTGCTTCTGGATTACCCTCAATTTCACCATCTAATATTTTAGCAATTTGTTTGGCTGTAAATTTCATCTTTTGCAAAAGTATAAAAAAATGGATGATTAGGCTAATTCGTGTTCTTTGGATAACATAAAAAATACTTATTTACTGGTTTAGAGAGAGCTTGAAGATTAAGTTGGTCTGATGCATTTACTATATCTTCAATGGTGCCATTTTTACTTGCAATTTTAATTGGTTGATTTTTATTGTATGCCTGATTTGAAATTTTACCTCTAAAAACAAAATATTTAGCCTCCTCCTCAGAGATTTTAGATATTTTAAGAAATTTACTGGTGGTATTAGATAGGTGGTCATTAGAAACTTCTTCATCAAACATTTTAATTTTAAGAAGATTTCTATTTACGATCATTAATGATAATTTCGATAAGATTTTATCAGAATGATTTGTCCATTCTTTTATGGCAGAGAGCACATCATAATCATCCAATTCTGAAAATAAATTTAACACCTTATTATCAAAATTATTTTTATCAGTTTTTTGGTATAAGAAAAATTTTAAAGATGAACTACCAAACAACTCAACTCCCTGATTAGCTAACTCTTTTGCTCTAGTTAAAATATTAACCAACATATATTCGGCAACTAAACTTGTTTTATGTAAGTAAACTTGCCAATACATTAATCTTCTTGCTATCAAAAATTTTTCAACTGAATAAATCCCTTTCTTTTCAATGACTAATTCATTATCTACTACATTTATCATTGCTATTAGCCTATCGGAACTTATGTTACCCTCAGCAACACCCGTATAAAAACTATCTCTTTTCAGGTAATCTAGTCTATCAATGTCTAATTGACTTGTAATTAATTGATGAAGAAATTTTCGATGATACTCCCCATTAAAAACAGATATAGCCAGATCTAATTGACCATCAAACTGTCTGTTAAGTTGGTGCATGTATTTTAATGAAATCTCTTCGTGGCTAATTCCAGTAACTATACTATGCTCCAAAGCATGAGAAAATGCGCCATGACCTATATCGTGAAGAAGGATAGCAATATAAAGTGCATTTTCTTCATCTTCAGATATATCAATACCCTTTACTCTCAAAACATTAACTGTCTTTTGCATTAAATGCAAGCAGCCTAAGGCATGATGAAAACGGGTATGATTAGCTCCTGGATATACTAAATTTGAAAATCCCATCTGAGAAACTCTTCTCAAACGTTGAAAACTCGGATGTTCAATAATATCAAAAATTAAACTATTAGGAATTCTTATAAATCCATATATTGGATCGTTTAAAATTTTTAGCTTATTAGTGGGATAATTTTTCAAGTTGTGTTTTTAGCTATTAAAATACAAACTAAAGATTAAATTTACTCTTTACAAAGTAGTTTATATGATTATTAGGAATATTTTATCATTTTCTAGGCATTGATATCATAACAAATAAATACTTTTAACGTTTTATAAAGAAATGAAATTAATTTATGAATAGTATTCAAATTTTATGGGTTGATGATGAAATTGACTTATTAAAGCCTCACATTATTTTTCTTGAGCAAAAAGGGTATCAAGTATCTACTTGTACAAATGGAACAGATGCTATTGATTTGGTTGAAGAATCAAATTTTGATATCATATTTTTAGATGAAAATATGCCTGGAATAAATGGGTTGGAAACTTTAAATGCTATCAAACAAATCAAATCTTCCATTCCAGTAGTAATGATAACAAAAAGTGAGGAAGAGTATATTATGGAGGAAGCCATAGGATCCAAAATTTCAGATTATTTAATAAAACCTGTAAATCCCAACCAAATTTTATTGAGTTTAAAGAAAAATTTAGATAATTCAAGACTGATATATGAAAAAACCACTTCTAACTATCAACAAGAATTTCGTAAAATATCTATGGACTTAATGTCTGTAAATTCTTATGAAGAATGGTGTGATATTTATAAAAAATTAATTCATTGGGAATTGGAGTTAGATGATATAAATGATAATGGTATGCTTGAAATACTTGAAAGTCAAAAGTCTGAAGCTAATAACTTGTTTTATAAATTCATTAAAAAAAACTATCAAGATTACATAAATTCAACAGACGATAAACCAACCTTCTCTAATACCCTTTTTAAAAATTATGTTGTTCCTAATTTGTCTCATGAAAATGGAGTGCTTTGGGTAGTAATTGATAACTTAAGATTTGATCAATTTAGAATATTAGAACCATTTATTAATAATTATTTCAAGAAAGAAGAAGAATATTCATATTGTAGTATACTACCTACAGCCACTCAATATGCTAGAAATTCAATATTTTCTGGTTTAATGCCCCTTGAGATGGAAAGAATGCATCCAACACTATGGAAAAATGACACAGATGAAGGAGGGAAAAATATGTTTGAAAATGATTTTCTGATTGCTCAGTTAAAAAGGTTAAACTTAAACATACATCATGAATATTATAAAATTGTTTCATTGAAAGATGGTAAAGATTTAGCAACAAACTACAACGGAACAAAACAAAATGATCTTACCGTATTAGTGTATAATTTTGTAGATATTTTATCACATTCTAAAACTGAGATGGAAGTCATTAAAGAGTTAGCAGGAGACGATAAAGCATATAGATCTCTTACAGCTAGTTGGTTTAAAAACTCACCATTATTTGAAATAATACAAAAAGCTCAAGAACTTGGTCAAAAATTAATTATTACTACAGATCATGGAACCATTAATTGTAAACATCCTACTAAGGTTATTGGAAATAAAAATATTAGTTCAAATTTGAGATATAAAACAGGGAAAAGTTTGTCCTACAATGACAAGGATGTATTTGCTGTTAAGAATCCTAAAGACATTTCCTTACCTAGCATCAGTTTTAATAGTCCGTTTATTTTTGCGAAAGAAAATTTATTCTTTGCCTACCCAAACAATTACAATCATTTTGTGAGTTATTACAAGAATACGTATCAACACGGAGGTGTATCTTTAGAAGAAATGATCATACCATTTGCAGTCTACCATCCTAAATAATTCTTTATATGAATAAAAATTTCTTATTATCAGAGGCACCGATAATTGCTAAAGAAATTATTAAAAATTCTACTAGCAAAATAATCTTATTTCATGGAGATATGGGTGTTGGTAAAACTACATTAATTAAGGAGATTTGTAAAACTCTAGGAACTGAAGATTTAATAAGCTCCCCTACATTTTCAATTGTTAATGAATACATAACATCCAATGATGAAACTATTTTTCATTTTGATTTTTATAGAATTGATAATGAGGAGGAGGTATACAACATTGGTGTAGAAGATTATTTTGACTCAAACCACTGGTGTTTGATAGAATGGCCCTCAGTTGTTGAGAATTTACTACCTTTAGAAAATGTTAATGTCTATTTAACTTCTTTAGAAGATGGACAACGCAACATTCAAATAAACTAATTCACATGAGTGCATTTTCTCCATTCAGCAAAGAGGAATTAATTCCTCAAACAGAAATGTTAGAGATTAAAAAGCAAAAAGGACAATTATTTATTGGTTTACCAAAAGAAACTCTTTTTGAAGAAAAAAGAATATGCCTCACCCCAGATGCTGTATCAGCTTTAACATCTCAAGGTCATAGGATTGTTATTCAATCTAGTGCTGGAGATGGATCTAATTATAGTGATAGTGAATATTCTGAAGCAGGTGCAAAAATATCATACAATACAAAAGAAGTTTTTAATTGTAATATAATTTTAAAAGTAGCTCCACCTACTTTAGACGAAATAGCACTCATGACTCCTCAAAGTGTTTTAATTTCGTCTCTACAATTAAAAACTCAATCCAAAAAATATTTTGAAGCTTTAATTGAAAAAAGAATAACTGCTGTAGCTTTTGACTATATCAAAGATGAACATGGTGTATATCCAGTTTTAAAATCGTTAAGTGAAATAGCTGGAACCGCTTCTATATTAATAGCCTCTGAATTAATGAGTAATATTAATAAAGGTAATGGTCTTCTGTTAGGTAATATTGGGGGAGTACCTCCAACCGATGTAGTTATTTTAGGAGCAGGAAGTGTAGGAGAATTTGCTGCAAGATCAGCGCTTGGTTTAGGAGCAAGAGTAAAGGTTTTTGACAATTCAATTACTAGACTAAGAAAACTTCAACAAAGTTTACATACACCAATTTACACATCAACTATTCAACCAAAAACAGTCGCAAAATCTTTACGAAGATGTGATATTGCCATTGGTTCTATTCGTGGCAAAGACAGATCTCCTGTTATTGTTTCAGAGGATATCGTTAGGACAATGAAAGATGGTGCAGTAATTGTTGACGTAAGTATTGATCGTGGAGGTTGTTTTGAAACATCAAAAATCACTTCTCACTCAAAACCAACATTTAAAAAACACGGTGTTATTCATTACTGTGTTCCTAACATTCCTTCAAGATACTCCAGAACAGCATCTTTTGCCATAAGTAACTTATTTACACCTTACTTACTTGATATTGCTGAATCAGGCGGATTTGAAAATGCAGCTAGATTTGATAAAAGTTTACGAAATGGGATGTATTTTTATCGTGGAGTTTTAATCAATAAAACTGTAGCAACTTGGTTTGATCTTCCTTTTAGAGATATTAATTTATTACTCTTGTAATACTTCCTAATATTTTTCTTCATTACTATTTTAAAACTATTCTTTAGAAAATTCATCTTAATATTTAAAAATTACTTCTAATTTTGCAACATGAATTTATTCAAGCGTTTTATTTATTATATCATAGGTGTTTTCTTTGGTAGCCTTGTTGTTTATTTTATTTGGAAAGGTAAAGATGTTTCTTTTGACTACGGTATGGATGCTAGAACATTAAAAACAATAAGAACAAAAAAAATAATTTACTCTAAGAATGCTGAAACACTAATGAAACAAATGTCCGTTGATTCTATGGCTATTCAAAATATCCTTAGAAACGGAGATGTAGATTTCGGTGAAAGTAACCAACATAAAAAACCTTGTGCAGAATATTCTATTCATGGAAAACATAAAGAACAAAAAGTAAAGCTTTGGATTATAAGGTGTGACACATTAGCTACAATTGATTTGATTACCACTTATAAGTAATCATGGAGTTTTAAAAAATCTATTTTTAATTTCATCTACATTCTTAATACTTTTCTCTAGCCAATTAGCATATATAATTTCTTGTTCCTTTTCAGATAACCTCCATTCATAGTTACTATTTCTTAATTTATTTGTAAGGTTTTCTAATATAATAGCTGCTGCTACTGAAATATTTAAACTTTCAGTAAAACCAACCATAGGAATAGTTAAAATTTCATCAGAATTAATAAGTACTTCCTCAGATACTCCAGATTTTTCGACACCAAAAATAAAAGCAGATTTTTTTGAAATATCAAGATCATGCAATGTACATGTGTTGTTGTGAGGTGAAGTTGCTATTATTTGATAACCCTCATTTTTTAAACGAGTTAAACAATCTTTGGTGTTATTTTTATCCTCTTTATAATTATTTAAATTCAACCATTTCTGAGAGCCTTTTGCAACATGTCTAGATACTTTGCTGTGATACTTATTTTCTATGATATGAATATCCTGAATTCCAAACACATCGCAACTTCTAATTACCGCACTTGAATTGTGTTGTTGAAAGATATCCTCTAAAACAACTGTGAAATGTCTAGTCCTATTGAGTAATATATTTTTAAAAGTATTTTTTCTCTTTTCAGTAACAAACCCCTCTAAATAAGTTATTAAATTTGTATTTAATTGATTCATGCGTAACAAACATACTAAAATTTTATATTTACAGGAATGAAAAATATTGTAGTGTTAACGGGTGCAGGAATGAGTGCGGAGAGTGGTATCAAAACATTTAGAGATGCAGGAGGTCTTTGGGAAGGATTTGAAATTGAGGAGGTTGCAACCCCAGGAGCTTTTGAAAAGAATCCGAAACTAGTTTTTGATTTTTACAATCAAAGAAGAAAACAACTCTTCGATGTTAAACCAAATAAAGCTCATCATTACTTAAAAGATCTTGAAAACTATTACAATGTTACTATTATTACTCAAAATGTAGATGATCTTCATGAAAGAGCCAAAAGTTCACACGTAATTCATTTACATGGAGAATTAAGAAAAGTTAGAAGCACTAAAGATGAGACTTTTGTGTTAGATTGGGAAACAGATCTTCATCTAGGAGATATAGACACAAAAGGGAATCAATTAAGACCACATATTGTATGGTTTGGTGAACCAGTTCCAATGTTAGATAAAGCCATTAAAATTGTTGAAGAAGCAGATATACTTATTATTATTGGAACTTCTATGAAAGTGTATCCGGCAGCTAGTCTAATTAATTTTATAAAATTTGAAACACCTATTTATTATATAGATCCAAAGCCAACTATTTCAAAAAATAATTATAAAAATTTAACACTTATTAAAAATGGAGCAGTTAATGGAACTAAAGAATTACTTAAGAAGTTAGTCTATTAAAAAATTCATATAATTCTCCTCTGGCTATTTGACCACCCTTTTCGATTAAATCAAAAATTTCAATATTTCTTTGCTTACTGTATATTTTACTTCCTTTAAGATAATCTATGGATTGATCATGTGGGTTTTCTAACAACCATTTAAAACCTTTTTCTGATAATAAATCAATATTGTTATTGTTAATTGTAACTACTGTTCTGTAAATAGCTTCTTTTTCACATTTAAAAAAATTAACAGAATTATCAGAAAAATGCTCTAAATATTCAACCTTACTTAAAACATCATCCCATACCATATCACTAAAAAGATTAAGCTCTTCTTCTACTAATGAAGAATTCTCAGATTTCATTTTTTGCCATTGAACTGCATCAATTTTTTGTGTGGCTAAAAATTGAGCAAATTCTTTATGTAATGATTCTAGTTGTTCTTTTGTAAGCTGTCTATATTTCATAATTAGCTTAAATAAAAAAACCGCCCTTAAAGGGCGGTTTAAACATTTTATATTGTTTATTTCTCAGCGACAACTTCAAAGTTGATATCTACAACAACTTCTCTGTGCAATCTAACCGATGCTTGGTATTTACCTAATCTTTTTACTGAACCACCAACAACTTTAATAAACTTTTTATCTATAGTAGTTCCAGATTTAGCAATTGATTCTGCTAAATTAATGTTGTTCACTGAGCCAAATAATTTGTCTCCTGTTCCAACTTTTGAGGCAATTTTAATATCTAACCCTTTAATTGTTTCAGCAATAGCATTTGCGTCTTCAATTAATTTAGCTTCTTTATATGCTCTTTGTTTAACATTTTCAGCTAATACTTTCTTCGCAGAAGAAGTAGCTAAAATTGCATGTCCATGAGGAATTAAATAATTTCTACCGTAACCATTCTTAACAGTTACAACATCATCTTTAAATCCTAAATTTTCTACGTCTTGTTTTAAAATCAGTTCCATAATTCTACTTCTTTAATTATTTCAACATATCTCCAACGTAAGGCATTAATGCCAAGTGACGAGCTCTTTTTATAGCTTGTGCAACTTTACGTTGATATTTTAATGATGTTCCTGTTAAACGTCTTGGTAAGATCTTACCCTGTTCGTTAACTAAATACATTAAGAAGTTAGCATCTTTGTAATCGATGTATTTAAAACCGTTCTTTTTAAAACGACAATATTTTGCTTCTTTTTTTGTCTCAATGTCAAGAGGAGTAAGATATCTTACTTCACCTTGCTTGTTTCCTTTTGCTTGTTGTTCTATTGATGATGCCATATCTTATTTTTTAGTAGATTTAACACGTTCTCTTCTTTTTTCAGCCCAAGCTTCAGCATGTTTATCTAACCTTACAGTTAGGTATCGCATAACGCTGTCATCTCTTCTGAATTCTAATTCAAACGATGAAATTGCCTCACCAGCAACCTTGTAATCGAGTAAGTGGTAAAAACCACTTTTTTTCTTTTGGATTGGATACGCTAATTTTTTTAAGCCCCAATCTTCTTTAGAAATCATTTCGGCACCTCTAGAAACCAAATAGTCCTCAAACTTTTGTACTGTCTCCTTTATCTGAGTATCAGATAAAACGGGATTCAAAATGAAAACAGTTTCGTAATGATTCATAATAGTTATTTATTGTTTAATTTAAGGCTGCAAATATAGTGACTTTTGTTTATTTAAACAACACATCTTTTTCAACAAAATCAAACTATTTTTTTAATGAATTTAGTTAGAGAAATATAACTAGTTTGTGGAGTATAATAGGATTTGTAAAATTAATAAGCATCAACATCGATTATAAATCTTATAGGTCTAAAATCAGATATTGATTGAAATGAATTTTTAACCTTAAAAATCTCATGTTTAGTTTTCACTATAGATTGTTTTGGTGGAATTTTTATCATTACATTTTTTATATACTGATTTCTAATTCTTGATACTGCTGGAGAAGATGGTCCTAAAATGTTTTCGCCAAAAACATTTTGCAGGGCTCTTACCAACCAATTAACACCTGTTTCTGTTTTTTGATAATCTTTATGTTTTAAAGTAATTTTTATAAGACGATAATATGGCGGATAATGATATTGCCATCGGTCTTGCATTTGTTCTTTATACATGGAAGTATAATCTGTGACAGAAACTTGCTGTAAAATTTGATGATATGGATTGTATGTCTGTATCATTACTTTTCCTTGTTTTTTTGATCGTCCTGCCCTACCAGATACTTGAATCATTAATTGAAAAGCACGCTCGTGAGCTCTAAAATCAGGAAAGTTTAACATCATATCAGCATTTAAAATTCCTACCAATGAAACATTCTCAAAATCTAAGCCTTTAGATAACATTTGAGTTCCTACCAAAATATCAATTTCTTTCGCTTCAAAAGCACCAATAATTTTTTGATAACCATATTTTCCTCTAGTAGTATCTAAATCCATCCTTCCGATTGAATAATCAGGAAATATTTTTTTTAATTCTAATTCAATTTGTTCAGTTCCAAAACCTTTAGTAATCAAGGTATTACTTCCGCAAGCACCACAACTTTTTGGCATAGCACGCAAATAATTACAATAATGACATTTTAATTCGTGCTTAAATTTATGAAACGTTAAACTAACGTCACAATTTGGACATTGTGGTGAAACACCACAAGTAGAACACTCTACAATAGGTGAAAATCCACGACGATTTTGAAATAAGATTATCTGTTTATTCTCCTCTAATTCCTCTTGAATTTGTTTCAATAGCGTATCCGAAAAATGACCGGTCATTTCTCTTTTACGTTGCTTTTCTTTGATGTCTACTAACTCAATTTTAGGCAATTTAACATCTCCAAAACGCCTGTTTAACTCAACTAGTCCATATTTATTTTCTGATGCATTAAAATAGGTTTCTAAAGAAGGTGTAGCGGAACCTAATAGAATTTTCCCTTTATGTAAATGAGACAATACTATAGCTGCATCACGGGCATTATACCTAGGTGAAGGCTCAAATTGTTTGTAAGAAGTTTCATGCTCCTCATCAACCACTACTATCCCTAAATTATTAAAAGGTAAAAAAATTGAAGAACGAGCTCCTAAAATAATTTGGGCTTTGGGTTTATTTTCTAGAACATTATTCCACACCTCTACTCTTTCATTCATTGAGTATTTTGAATGAAATACTGAGATTTGATTTCCAAAATAGTTTTGTAATCTTGATATAATTTGAGTAGTTAAAGCTATTTCTGGTAATAAAAACAAGGCTTGTTTTCCCGAATCTAAAGTTTCTTGAATAAGTTTAGTATATACTTCTGTTTTACCTGAACTTGTAATACCATGTAATAAAATTACATCTTTTGTAGTAAAAGAAGTTTTAATTTCTTTGAGCGCTTGTTTTTGGTAATCATTTAATTTTTTTAAAGCACTCGTTTCTCCATTATATGAAATCCTATCAGTTTTAATAAAATAAAACTCTAACACTCCTTTTACTTCTAGAGCTTTAATAATTGTAGAGGAAGCTCCTGAAACCTTTTCTAAGTCTTTAACCTTTATTGGTTTTTTAGAAGCTGATAATTGGAAAAAAGTCATTATAACTTCTCTCTGCTTGGCAGCTCTAGATAATTCATTCATCAATAATTCTAAAGAATTTTCTGAATTGTAATTATTACTTAAACGAACATATTTTATTAATTTAGGTTTATACTGTTCATAAATTTCTTCTTTAATATAAACAGCAGATTTTTGAATTAACTCATTAATAATTGGCAATACTTTCTTTCTCCCAAGAATATCAACTACCTGATGAATTGTTAATTGAGATTGATGTTGTAAAGCTTCATAAATAAGAAATTCATCATCATTTAATATATCTTTATTGTCAAATGATTCATTTTTAAAAATAATAGTTTCACTTTCTAATAAAAAAGCAGAAGGTAATGCAGCCCTGTACACATCTCCCAAGCCACACATGTAATAGGTAGAAATCCACTCCCAATGTTTTAATTGATGTTCTGTAACTATTGGTTTATTGTCTAAAATTTGTAGAATTTCTTTAGCATCATAAGTCTCTGGTGGTATTTGGTGCAATTTAAAAACCAATGCAGTGTACATTTTGGTCTTCCCAAAAGATACAGCAACTCGCATTCCTTTTTTAAGAAATTCGTATTCATATTGTGTTACAGAATACGTAAAAGTTTTCTGAATAGGAATGGGTAAAATAACATCTATAAAATGTCCTGACACTTAAATTATTAATTTTAATCGTTAAGCATTGCACTTAAGGAATGAATTACTATTAGGATTGAAAGCTCTTTTTATACTATACCAACATTTTCCTCAAAACTACTGAATTTTTAGTACATTGTGTTTAGAATAATAAATGGATTTATGACAAGTAATGAATGGAAATCTAGAGGTAATTTTCTACAAGTAAATAACAATCGTTTGTTTGTTATTGATACTAATAATGATAGTAATAAATCTCAAAAATCTATGGTAGTTCTCCATGGATATCCTACTTCATCATTGGATTACTATAAAGTATTACCAGAATTATCTAAAAGCTACAGAGTAATTTTACATGATCACCTAGGTTTTGGTTTTTCGGATAAACCAAAAAATGTTGTTTATTCATTAGTTAAACAAGCAGATATCGCCTTAGAATTATGGCGTCAGTTAGGTTTAAAAAAAATATACTTATTTGCACATGACTACGGAACATCTGTGGCTACTGAAATTATAGCTCGCTACAATGCAAATGAATTGGACATAAAAATCGAACAGTTAATTTTAACTAATGGTAGTATTCACATTGAATTATCTCAATTAAGAACTATTCAAAAACTTCTAAAACATAAGTTTTTGGGGAAATATGTTGCTAAACTCACCAACTTTCCCATTTTCAGAAAAAACATGAAAAACATTTATTTTGACAGCTCTAAAGTAACAGATAATGAACTTAAAGAAATGTGGGAATTAATTGAGTTAAATGGAGGGAGAGAAGTCATACATAAGCTAACCCAATACATTAATGAGCGATATTTATATTGGGATCGGTGGATTGGTGCGTTAAAGGAAACTCGGGTGCAAACTAAAATTATTTGGGCAAAAAACGATCCTATTGCCGTTCCTGCTATTGCTAAATTACTCGCAAAAGAAATTCCAAACAATATATTATTTTGGATGGAAAATACGGGGCATTTTTTAATGTTGGAGAGCCCCAAAGAGTTGTTGGAATTAATTTTAAAAAATAACTATAATAATAATTGAAATTAGTTTTCCAACTTAGAAGCCTTTCTTGTTCCTTCGTACAATTCATACTTCACAAACTTGCAATCTAAATCAGCATTTTTCAATTCAATTCTTTTTGATGTCCTTAGACCCACATGTTTTAAAGCTTGCATATCTGAGGTAATCATCCATGCTGTTGAGTTTGGGTAATTGTGTTTTAAAGTATCTCCAACTTTTTTATAGAACTCATTTACATCTATATTTAAACGCTCACCATAAGGAGGATTAAATAAAATTGTTGTATTACCAAAAACTTCTTTTGTGGAATTGAAAAAATTAACGTGATGAACCCCTATAAACTCATCCAAATTAGCATTGATAATATTTTGTTTTGCTTTTGATACTGCAGAAGGGGCTTTATCAAACCCCATGATTTTGAAATGAGAATTAGTAATTTTTTTTAGAAGTGCGTCCTGTATGGTAAAGTAAAGATCTTCATCGTAATTTTTCCAACGCTCAAATGCAAATTGTTTTCTATTAATATTTGCAGGTATTTTACAAGCTATCATACAAGCTTCTATTAGTATGGTTCCAGAACCACACATGGGGTCTATAAAATTCTCATCACCTGAATAACCAGAAAGCAATACCAAACCAGCAGCTAAAACTTCATTAATTGGTGCAATATTAGTAGCACTTCTGTACCCTCTTTTATGTAATGAATCTCCAGATGAATCTAGAGAAATTGTACACCAATCTTTCTGTATGTGAACATGAATTTTAACATCAGGGTAATCTAAGTCTACATTAGGTCTTTTACTGTATTTATGCCTGAAATAATCTGCAACTGCATCTTTAGATTTTAAGGCTATATAATGAGAGTTACTAGTAAAATTTTTTGAATTAACTACAGCCCCAATTGCAAAAGTACCCTCAACATCTAGATATTTTTCCCATTTAATTTTTTGAATAGCCTCATACAAATCTTCCTCATCATAAACTTTACAAGTTCTAATGGGTTTTAAAATACGAATAGCTGTCCTTAAAGCAATATTAGCTTTGTACAAGAAACCTTGATCACCTCTAAAAGTAACACTTCTTATACCTTCTTTAATATCTTGGGCTCCAAGTTTCTTTAGTTCTTCAGCTAAAACACCTTCCAAACCCTTTAGAGTTGTGGCCGTCATTTTAAAATTAGTATTCATATTTCAAAGGTTAGGCTGCAAAAATACACTTTAATAACTCTTTTTTGATATAAGAAATTAGAAAAAAATTAATTCATTTATATTCCTGTAGTAGAACATTATTTCTGAAAGAAAAGTTTATTTTTGTAATCACTATTTAAATATGAATAAATCAGATTGGTTCACAGATTGGTTTAACACCTCTTATTATCATACACTCTACAAAGACAGAAATGATAAAGATGCCCAATTATTCATGAGAAATATTATTAATTTTTTAAAAATTCCGTCATCTTCTCATTTACTTGATTTACCCTGCGGAAAAGGCAGGCATTCAATTTATTTAAATTCTCTAGGCTATAAAGTAACCGGCGCAGATTTGTCTGAAAATAGCATACAAGCAGCAAAAAAATACGAAAATAACACCCTAAATTTTAAGTTAAAAGACATGAGAAAACCTTTTAACATTAAATATGACGCTGTTTTTAATCTTTTTACAAGTTTTGGATATTTTGAAAACGATATGGATGATATCTTAGTTTTAAAAAACATACATAAAGGCTTACGTGAAAATGGTTTATTAGTTCTTGATTTTTTAAATGTTGTAAATGTTGAAAAAAAATTAGTAAAAAAAGAAGTAAAAATTGTTGATGAAATTACATTTAATTTACAACGAGAAATTAAAGATGGTTTTATCTTAAAGCATATTACATTTACAGACAAAGGAGTAAACCATTCATTCTCAGAAAGAGTTAAATACCTTACCCTTAAAAAATTCGAATCGTATTTTTTTGAGGCTGGATTAAAAATTAATCATATTTTTGGTGACTATCATTTAGCTAAATTCAATCCAGAAACCTCGGAAAGGTTAATATTTGTAGTATCATGATGACGTATTTATTGTTATTAGCCTCAGTTTTATTGGGCGCCTTAGTAGTTTTAATTTTAAAACCATCAAAAAAAACTGTTCGTTTGTTGTTAGCCTTCAGTGGTGCGTATCTTTTATCGGTTGCAATTTTACATTTATTGCCAGAGGTTTATAATGGTTCGTCAGATAATAACATTATGGGTATATGTATCCTATCAGGTGTTATTTTACAATCTGTATTAGAATCTTTTTCAAAGGGAGCGGAACATGGTCATATTCATATCCATACAAACGGAAGAACTTTTCCGAGATTATTATTTGTTAGTTTATGTGTACATGCATTTTCTGAGGGCTTACCAATTTACCACTCTGGAGATAATTTACTTTGGGCGATCATTGTTCATAAAATACCAATAGCCATTATTTTAACTATATTTCTAGTAAATAGTAATTTTTCAAAAAAAACAATTGGAATCTTTTTAACTGTATTTGCTCTAATGAGCCCTTTAGGAGTTTTACTTTCTGATAAATTTATGTTTTTTGAACTCTATAACTCGGAAATTACAGCAGTAATAATTGGGGTGTTTTTACACATCTCTACGATAATTTTATTTGAAAGTTCAGAAAATCATAATTTCAACTTGCATAAGTTTTTAGCCATTATAGCTGGAATATTTTTGACTATTTTCACGCTTTAGTTAGCAACTTCATTAATAAATTTAATTCTCATTAATCGAAGTTCTTCATCATCATATTCTCCATCAAACTCATCTAAAGCTTCTTGAATATTATCAGATTCTGCCTCCATGAAATACTCGTAGATATCTTCTTGTTGATCTTCATCTAAAAGATCATCTAAAGAATAATCAATATTTAACTTGGTTCCTGAATAAATGATTACTTCCATTTCTTTAATTAATTCGTCCATTTCTAATCCTTTAGATTTAGCTATATCAATTAAAGGTAACTTTCTGTCTGTATTCTGGATGATGAATAATTTTAATCCTGAATTTACACCAGTACTTTTCACAATTAAATCATCTGGTCTAACTACGTCAAATTCAATAACGTATTTAGAAATTAAATCAACAAATTCTTTTCCAAACTTTCTAGCCTTCCCTTCTCCAACTCCATGAACCTTAGACAATTCCTCTAAATTAGTTGGGTATTTCAAGGCCATATCATCTAAGGAAGGATCTTGAAAAACTGCAAACGGAGGAACACCCTGCTTGACTGCTACTTTCTTTCTGAGACTTTTTAAAAATTTAATTAATTTTTCATCAGCCGAAGCTCCTGAACTTGGCTCATTTGTTATAATATCTGAAGTATTCTCTTGAGAATAAACATGATCCTCAGACATTAAAAATGATGAGGGTTTATTCAAAAACTTTTCTCCTTCTTTAGAAAGTTTTACAACACCGTATTGTTCAATTTCTTTACGAATAAAATTTACTACTAAAACTTGTCTTAATAGAGCCATCCAATAGGATGCATCCTTTTCCTTACCTATACCAAAAAATGGTTTTAAATTTGTTTTGTGTGAATTTAGCAATGCATTTTCCTTTCCAATTATTGCATTTACTATATCTTTTGATTTGTATTTTTCCTTTGTATCTCTTACAACAGATAAGAGCTTAACAACATCAACACTTGCCTCATGTTTTTTCTTTGGATTTTTTGTGTTGTCATCCATTTGAGCACCATCACCGTTAATTTCGTCAAAATATTCACCGAAATAATGCAATAAATATTTTCTTCTAGACATTGACGTTTCCGCATAACCAACAACTTCTTGAAGTAAAGCATGGCCAATTTCTTGTTCTGCAATTGGTTTGCTAGCCATAAATTTCTCTAACTTCTCTATGTCTTTGTATGCATAAAAGGCCAAACAATATCCCTCACCATCATCTCTTCCTGCCCTACCCGTTTCTTGGTAATAGCTCTCTAAACTTTTAGGAATATCATGATGAATTACAAAGCGAACATCAGGTTTGTCTATTCCCATACCAAAAGCTATCGTGGCTACAACTACATCACAATCTTCCATTAAAAACATATCTTGATGCTTAACTCTAGTCTTAGCATCTAAACCTGCGTGGTAAGGAACTGCTTTTATATTGTTTACTTGTAATACTTGTGCAATCTCTTCAACTTTTTTCCTGCTTAAACAATAAATGATTCCTGATTTACCCTCTCTTTGTTTTACAAAACGAATAATATCTTTTTCTACATCTTTTGTTTTTGGTCTTACTTCATAAAATAAATTAGACCTATTAAATGATGCCTTAAATGTTGTTGCATCACTTATTCCTAAAGTTTTTAAAATATCTTCTTGTACTTTTTCTGTTGCTGTTGCTGTAAGACCAATTACTGGAACATTATCAATCTGTTCTATAATATGTTTCAAATTTCTATATTCTGGTCTAAAGTCGTGGCCCCACTCAGAAATACAATGAGCTTCATCTATAGCAACAAAAGAAATAGTTTGTTGTTTTAAAAAACTAACATACTCTTCTTTTATTAAAGATTCTGGAGCAACATATAAAAGTTTTGTTATGCCTTCCTGGATATCACTTTTAACTTGAGCTACTTCAGATTTATTTAATGATGAGTTTAGCACATGTGCAACACCATTGTGTTCAGATATACCTCTAATGGCATCCACTTGATTTTTCATTAATGCTATCAAAGGAGATATCACTATTGCAGTGCCCTCATTCATTAGCGCTGGTAATTGATAACAAAGAGATTTTCCTCCCCCAGTTGGCATTATTACAAAGGTGTTCTTTTTTTGAAGTATGCTTTTAATAACTTCTTCTTGCAAACCTTTGAATTGTGAAAAACCAAAAAATTTTTTTAAAGGTGAGTGTATGTCCATTATAAAATGTTATTCGTTTAGCTCTTTTTTTAGCTAACTATACAATTTTGTTGAGGTCTCTTATTTTTGTAGTAAATTTGTACGCTCGTTTAACAACTTAAATATAAGACTTTTTTTTATTTTAATATTATAATTAAAGTTATAAGTTTTTTAATTAAAAATCTCTACAAAAAGTAGTTTTTATGAGTAAGAACCAAAAAAATAATTAATGACTCAAGAGAAAGAAATGTCATTTTTAAATCATCTAGAAGAACTTAGGTGGCATTTAGTAAGAAGTATTGTTGCAATATTTGTAATAGCAATCGTTTTATTTACATTTCAAGAATATGTGTACAATGAGTTTCTTTTAGCACATATAGACTCCAACTTTATAACATACAGGTTGTTTTGTGATTTATTTTCTGTCATTGGAATTGAAAGTAATTTTTGCAGCTTAGACTACCCCAATACATTGCAAGTACTTAAGCCTACACAACAATTAATGAATTCTATATGGTCTTCATTTATTTTAGGATCAATAGTAGCTTTCCCATATATTTTATGGGAGTTTTGGAAATTTATTTCTCCAGGACTACATATAAATGAAATTAAAAAATCAAGGGGATTTATATTTACTGCCTCAATTTTATTTTTTATTGGGGTTTTATTTAGTTTTTATATTATAGCTCCTATTTCTGTTAATTTTTTATACACTTATCAGATAAGTGATAAATTAGTTAATCAATTTACCATGGAAGCTCACATCGGTTTAATAACCAATATGCTTTTAGGAGTATCTATTATGTTTGAGCTACCAGTTATTGTTTATTTCCTTACAAAAATTGGTTTAATAACTCCCGAATTCTTAAAAAAATACAGGAAACACGCACTTGTAGTTGTTTTGATTTTAGCTGCTATTATAACCCCGCCAGATGTAGCCAGTCAAATTATTGTTGCTATTCCAGTATTAATACTCTATGAAATTAGTATCAAAGTATCAAGTAGAGTTATAAAAAAACAACAAAAAAATGCAAAAAAATAAAGTCCAAAAATTCAACGATTATCGTTCAAAAATGAACGATAAAATACTGAGCAATGACAATAAAGTCATTAAAAGAATTTTTAATTTAGACACCAATGCCTTTAAAAAAGGTCACTTACCCATAAAAACAAAAGAGTTAATGGGTTTAGTGGCTTCAGCTGTTTTACGTTGTGATGATTGTATAGCATACCATCTAGAAACCTGTTATAAAGAAGGAGTTTCTAAGGAAGAAATCATGGAAACATTATCTATTGCAACATTAATAGGTGGAACAATAGTTATTCCTCATTTAAGAAAAGCCTATGAATTTTGGGAAGCTCTAGAAGAAAAAGTTGATTAAAGATCTATTTATGAACTTATTAAGACCAAAAAAATATCTAATGATTACATTTACTAAAATTTATACACCATAATTAATGATTTTAAGAGCTGAAAATATTGCAAAAAATTATAATGGCAGACAAGTTGTTAAAGAAATTTCTTTAGAAGTAAAGCAAGGAGAAATTATTGGCTTATTGGGCCCCAATGGTGCAGGTAAAACCACCTCTTTTTATATGATAGTAGGTATGATAAAACCTAATGTTGGTAATATTTATTTGAATAATGAAGAAATCACCAGTTATCCAATGTACAAGAGAGCTCAAAAAGGTATTGGATACCTAGCTCAAGAAGCTTCTATCTTTAGAAAATTATCTGTTGAAGACAATATAATGTCTGTTCTGCAATTCACAGATTTATCTAAAAAAGAACAAAAAATTAAACTAGAATCTTTAATTGAAGAATTTAATATTGGTCATGTTAGAAAAAATAGAGGAGATTTATTATCTGGAGGTGAAAGAAGGAGAACAGAAATTGCAAGATGCTTAGCTTCAGACCCTAAGTTTATATTATTAGATGAACCTTTTGCAGGTGTAGACCCTATAGCTGTTGAGGATATTCAGAGTATAGTAGCCCATTTAAAAGATAGAAATATTGGTATTTTAATAACTGACCATGACGTTCAGGCAACTTTAGCTATTACTGATAGAACCTATTTAATGTACCAAGGGAGTATTCTTAAAGAGGGAATACCTGAGGACTTAGCAGAAGATAAATTAGTTCGTAAGGTCTATCTTGGAAAAGATTTTGAATTAAAAAGAAAAAAGATTTTTTAACTTGATGTATTCGTTTTATTAAAATTATTGAACATCGATAAAAGAATGTAACTCACAATTACAATGGGTACTGATAAGTATTCAACAGTTACTACTAAAACTATGGAGAGTGTTATTAAAATATATTTAAACAAATTCTCTCTTATACCATAATTTTTGAATTTTAAAGAAAATAATGGAAGTTCTGAATTCATTATAAAACTAAAAAAAACAGTAACTCCTATCAAAAAGTAATTGTTAGCAATCAAATCTTTTGCTAAATCAATATCTGTATACATTTGAACCAGAGGTAAAGAGACTACAAACAGACTCATAGCTGGTGTGGGTAAACCTATAAAAGATTCAGATTGCCTAGTATCTAAATTAAATTTAGCCAATCGATAACAAGCTGATAATGTTACAAGTAAGCCTATTAAAGGTAGCCCCATTGAGATTTTGAATTCTGTATGTATTTCATATGGCATTTGTTGATTATTTCCTAACAAAACAAAAAGTACAATACCCGGAACTACGCCACTTGTTACCATATCCGCTAAAGAGTCTAATTGCTTTCCAAATTCACCAGAAACTTTTAAAATTCTGGCAAAAAAACCGTCAAAAAAATCAAGAAAAACACCTAATGCAACAAACAATGCAGTCATTTCAAAATAACCACCTACAGCGAATATAGTTGCTAAGGTTCCAAATAAAAGATTTCCTAAAGTGATTATGTTTGGAATGTGTTTTTTAAAGCTCATGTGAAATATATCAGTAGCTAAAATAGTAAATCCTTTCATGTGATTTTAAATATCATCAATTTTTAAAGATATTTGTTGAAATTTTGCAATATATTTAATTTATGCCATTACTTAAATCTACTTTTCTTCCCTCCTTACCATTCAGAAATGGTCATTTTAATACTATTTATAGACCTTTATTTATGAAAGAAGGTCATAATTATAAAAGAAAAAGAATCAATACTTGGGACAATGATTTTATAGATTTAGATTTCTCTGAAGTTAACTCTAATAAAATAGTAGTTCTTATTCATGGTCTTGAAGGTAGCTCAGAATCTAAATATATATTATCGGCAGCAAAAGAATTGAACAAATCTGGATACGATACTGTTTCTTTTAACCTGAGGGGTTGTAGTGGAGAAGACAACAATCTTCTGACTACCTATCACAGCGGTAAAACAGAAGATCTTGAATATGTGATATCATATTTGATTGAAAATTACAACTACGAAAAGATAATGGTTGTAGGTTACAGTTTAGGAGGTAATATAACCTTGAAATATTTTGGAGAATTTGCACTATCTATTCATAACAAGGTAGCTTGTGCTGTAGCAGTATCTGTCCCAATTGACCTTGCTTCTTCTAGTAAAGTAATGGGTGGTTTAAAGAATAAATTATACATGGAAAAGTTTCTAAAATCGTTACGGCTCAAGGTTTATGAAAAATCACAAAAATTTCCAGAATATAAGTTAGATATAAGCCAATTAATGAAAGCAAAAACATTTAAAGATTTTGATGGTCTCTATACAGCTCCAGTTTCCGGATTTTCTAGCCCAGAAGACTACTGGGAAAAAGCAAGTTCTAAACCATATTTACCTTCAATTAAAAAACCTGTATTATTAATTTCTTCAACAGATGATCCATTTTTATCGGAAGAATGCTATCCATTTAAAGAAGCAAGAAAATCCAATAATTTTTATTTAGAGGTAACAAAATATGGCGGTCATGTTGGATTTATGTCTGAATTTTCGCAAAATAAAAATAGCTGGTTAGAAAAAAGAATTATTAAATTTCTATCAGACAATGATTAGCTAATGCAATATCTGTTAAAATGTAAAGTTATTTCAATAATATATTAAGATATTTGTTTAAATAATCTATGAATTCATTGAAAAAAATTTACACATTAGTTTTACTATTTGTTTCGCTAATTGTTAATGCTCAAGCCTTTCGCAATTATTCTAATGAATTTTTGACTATTGGTGTAGATGCAGCTTCACTAGGTATGAGTAAGTCTGTTGTAGCTACTACTAGTGACGTTAATGCTGGATATTGGAACCCTGCGGGTTTATTACACATAAAAGATTATCAAGGATCATTGATGCATTCCTCCTATTTTGCCGGCATAGCCAATTATAATTATGCTGCATTTGCTATGCCAATAGACAAACAAAGTGCTTTAGGTATCTCTGTTATACGATTTGGTGTAGATGATATCTTAAACACAACACAATTAATAGATAGTCAAGGAAATATAGATTTTAATAGGATTAGTTTATTTTCAGCAGCTGATTATGCACTAACAGTATCTTATGCAAGGAATTTGATTTTAAAGAATGTATATTTTGGCATAAATGCAAAAGTAGTAAGACGAACAATTGGAGATTTTGCAAGTTCGTGGGGAGTTGGTTTAGATGCTGGTATTCAATACATACGTGGAGATTGGAGCTTTGGACTAATGGTCAGGGATATTTCTACAACCTTTAATATTTGGGCCATAGATTCTGACGCTTTTGCTACTGTTCAAAATGCAATTCCTGGACAAAATCAAGAATTACCAGAAACCACAGAAATTACCAAACCTAAAGTTCAACTAGGTGTGGCTAGGAAATTTAGATTGAGTCGTTTTTTTAATCTTTTAACTGAACTAGATATCAACATGAGATTTGCTAAAACCAATGATATCATTTCAACTGGTATAGCAAGTATAGATCCAGCCTTGGGTTTTCAGCTCGATTATGATAACTTTGTTTTTTTAAGGGCTGGTCTAGGTAATTTTCAAAACACAACTGAGTTCGATGGAAGTAATAGTTTGTCTTTACAGCCAAATTTAGGTGTTGGTTTTATTTACAATGGGATTCAAATTGATTATGCACTAACCAATATTGGAAGTGTTGGTAATGCACTTTTTTCAAATATTTTTTCTGTAAAAATAGATTACAGTTTTTTTAGACAATAACCTATGAAACAAACTTTTCTTTTTATTTTTATATTGCTTGTTTCAATCCAACATAACTTTTCGCAAAAATTAGTTTTATCAGATCAATCTGAAATAAGTGTCATAACGGCTGGTCCGGGAGATGTTTTGTATGAAGCATTTGGACATAGTGCAATAAGAGTAAAAGACCCTACTTTAAATCTAGACATCATTTTCAACTATGGGTTATTTGATTTTAATCAACCAAATTTTTATGTAAATTTTGTAAAAGGAAGATTATTATACAGAATTGGAAAACAATCTTTTAAGAGATTCATAACCAGTTACGATTATCAACAAAGATGGGTTAAAGACCAAGTGCTAAATTTATCATTAGTCGATCGAAAAAAGATATATAAGTACTTAAATGAAAATTCACTTCCCGAAAATGCTGAGTACCTTTATGATCCTTATTTTAATAATTGTGCCACAAAACTTAGAGATTTAACTATAGAAATTCTGGGCAATAAGGTTCAATTTCCAAATTCATTTTCTAATGAAGACTTTACTTTAAGGCAACTAATGAATCAAGAGCTACCCTGGAATACATGGGGTAGTTTTGGAATAAATCTAGCTTTAGGAAATGCATTAGATAAAGAAATAGTTGCTAAAAACTACTTGTATTTACCTGATTATATTCATAAAGCTTTTGAAAAAACTACTATAACAGAGAATAAACTAACTACTCCCCTAGTTCTTAAAGAAAGTGAACTATTAAGGTATCCTGAGAAACAAATTAAAATTAAATGGTACAACCCTTTTTTTGTTTTTTCCTTATTATTACTTCTAACTATTATTGTAACTATTAGAGATCAAAAAAGAAATAGAAGAGCTAAGTGGTTAGACTTTACATTGTTTTTCATGACCGGAGTTTTAGGTCTTGTTATCTGTTTTTTATGGTTTTTCACAGACCACTTCACAGCACCAAACAACTTTAATTTATTGTGGGCTTTTGTATTGAATCTTTACGTAGCTTTTACACTTTTAAAAAGAAAAATACCATCTTGGACATGCTATTACCTCCTATGCTATATCTTTTTCCTTTTTGTCGCCATTATTATCTCCATGGCAGGAATTCAACAATTCTCCATTGCAGTTTTTCCAATTATTGCAATGCTGTTTTTGAGAACTTTTTATGTATATAGATTTTTGACCTTTAAAAAATAGTCTGCTAAATAATAACAGAGGTTTTATGTTATGTTATTGTTTTGGTTTTAGAAAGTTTAGCTAGCAGCATTTAAAAATATTGAACCTAAGCATACTAATAGGGTGTTTATAACTACTATAGTAACTATAATTTCTCCTATGTCAAAAAGTCTGAAGATTTCCTCCTTGCTCAATTTTTTTTGTTCTTCTTTTTCCATTTTCTTATAATTTAAAAGAAAGGTATTGTTTAAATAAACCCCTTAAACTCAAACCTCACTAAGAGTCAAAGAGGTATATCTAAAAACTAACAATTCAATCATGTAGTAAAGAACTACAAATAATTAAAACCAGTCAATACCAATAATTAGTGAAATTTATCACTCCCTATTTATAGGTAGTGACAATTATCATAATAAAAAACTCGCTAACAAATTAATGTTAACGAGCCTAACTATAAGAAGATTTAAGAAAAAACTGTAAAAAAAACTTCTATAAGTTAATTTTAAATAAGTAATATAGGTTAGATATTAGAGTGGGTGAATTTTTTATTGTTTTATAAAGTGAAATCTTTGAGGTAATTTGATTTTCATAAATAGAATCAAAATCTCTGCAATAAACACAATAAAATGAAATTCAAGTTTTTTCATAGTAATTATTCAATTATTGTTAATACTTCTGGAAATTGTTTAGTATTACCTTTATTTTCGTTAGGAAAGTTCTCTTCACAAAGAATATCTCCTACTTTATACAAATGATAATTATTAATTACATTGTTAGTGTAAGTAAGATGTTTTTTACAAAGGTTTGTGTGGGTAATATTTAAATAACCTGTTTTTTCACTTATATGAAGTTCTGTAATCTTCCAGCATTCTGGATTACAAGATTTTGGGTCTGGTTCACAACTAGAAATGGTTGTAAAAAACAATAGTAATAATAGTTTTTTCATAGCTATACAAAGAACTACTAATTATTAAGACCAGTCAATCCCTATTACTAGTGAAATTATTTCCTCCCTGTTTATGGTTAATATTGATGATTAAATAAATATACCATACTAAAAATCAATCTTTTAAATATCTATTTCATCAGCTAATAAAAATATCTCCTTGAAAACCTATAATGTTTAAATTATCATATTTTATAGAATACAATATTTTTCTACTGCCGAACTTCTTTTAAATTTGATTATATAAATTTCGTTTTCTTAGTAAGAAGAAAAAAACTATTCTAATAACATAAAAAATTATTTGAAGGAAATTATATTAATAATTTTATTTTAAAAATTATCACATGTTTTTTCGTAAAATCGTTTTATTTTTACGATAAATTGAAGAAACAACCCGAATGAAACAACAAATTATTGAATGTGTTCCAAACATAAGTGAAGGAAAAGATCTAAAAAAAATCAATACAATTGCCAATGTTGTTACTGAAGTTGAAGGAATAAAACTCCTAGACATAGACCCTGGAAAAGCCACAAACAGAACTGTAATTACATTTGTAGGAGTCCCCTCACAAGTAATAGAAGCTGCTTTCAGATTAATAAAAAAAGCTAGTGAACTAATTGATATGAGTAAACAAACAGGAGAGCATCCAAGGTTTGGTGCTACCGATGTTTGTCCTTTAATTCCTATTGCTAACATTTCTATGAAAGAAACTGCTAATTATGCTCATATGTTGGGAAAAAGAGTTGGTGAAGAATTGGGTATATCGGGTTATTATTATGAAAATGCTGCTACAAAAGAAGATCGTAAAAATCTAGCCACAGTTAGGTCTGGAGAATACGAAGGACTTGAAAAAAAATTATCAGATAAAAATTGGAAACCAGACTTTGGTCCCACTTCGTTTACAACAAAAACAAAAAATTCAGGGGTAATTGCTATTTCTGCTAGAGATTTTTTAGTAGCCTACAATATAAATTTAAACTCCACCTCTACTAGACGAGCTAATGCCATTGCTTTTGATATAAGAGAAGCTGGAAGAGTAAAAAGAGAAGGAAATCCAATCACAGGAAAAAAAATATTAGACACAAATGGAGATCCTGTAAGAATACCCGGAAAATTAAAAGCTGTTAAAGGAATTGGTTGGTATATTGAAGAATATGGCATAGCGCAAATTTCATATAATTTAACCAACATTTCAATTACCTCGATGCACGAGGCTTTCGATGAAACGCTCAAAGCTGCAGATAAAAGAGGTGTCAGAGTTACAGGATCGGAATTGGTGGGTTTAGTTCCTTTACAGGCAATGTTAGATGCAGCAGATTACTTTTTGAAAAAACAGAAGCGTTCTTTAGGTATCAGTGAAACTGATAAAATAAAAATAGCCATTAAATCTCTTGGCTTAGATGATTTAAAACCTTTTCATCCGGAAGAAAGAATTATTGAATATGTGATGAGTGCAAATCAACCAAAAAAGTTAATAGACTATACTGTAAAGGGACTTGCTGATGAAACTGCCTCAGAATCTATGGCTCCTGGAGGAGGATCTATTTCGGCTTATGTAGGGGCTCTCGGTGTTTCATTGGGCACTATGGTTGCTAATTTATCAGCGCATAAACCTGGATGGGATGAAAAATGGGAATTTTACTCAAAATGGGCAGAAAAAGGACAACGCTATAAAAAAGAGTTATTATTTTTAGTAGATGAAGATACCAATGCTTTTAATAAAATAATTGATGGTTTTCGTATGCCTAAATCTACTCCAGAAGAGGTTAAGACAAGACAAGAGGCTATTGAAAATGCTACTAAATACGCCACAGAAATTCCTTTTAAAGTTATGGAGACTGCATACAATTCAATGGAAGTAATGATGGCGATGGCAAAAGAGGGGATCCAAAACTCTTTATCCGATGCAGGTGTTGGAGCATTATGTGCCAGAACAGCTGTAATAGGTGCCTATTTCAATGTTAGAATTAATGCTAAAGATATTAAAGATAGATCTTTTGCTAAAGAAATTCTTTTTAAGGCTAAGGGAATCTATGATCAAACGAATAAGCTTGAGAAAGAAATGATTGAATTTATTGATACTAAAATTTAATTTGGAAACTCCTATATAAAATATTGATTTTTTCCAGCTATAAATTTATAGAGGATGAAATCTATTTGACATAGCTAACATTAAAATGTTATTAAAACTATAATAACGGTACGTTTAATAAAAACTTTTAACAGCTAGGTCATAACTTTTTAAACCAAAGCCAACAATTATTCCTTTGGCGTTTGCAGCTATATAACTATGATGTCTAAATTCTTCTCTGGCATGTACATTTGAGATATGAACTTCAATAACTGGAGTACTAACGGCTTTTACAGCATCTCCAATACCAACAGAGGTATGGGTATAAGCGGCAGCATTTAAAATTATCCCATCATAACTGAAGCCAACTTCGTGAAGTTTATCTATAATTTCTCCTTCAATATTGGATTGAAAATAATATAAATCTAAAGCTGAAAATTTATTTTGGAGCTCTTTAAAATAATCCTCAAAAGAATGCGAACCATATATTTCAGGTTCTCTTTTACCTAGTAAATTTAAGTTTGGGCCGTTAATTATTATAATTTTCATACCGCTAAAATACAATTAATTTTGAATCAGATATAGTTTTTGATTATCTTCCTAAAATGAATTGGAATCAGGCAAAACAAGATTATAGCCATTATTTAAATATAGAAAGAGGGCTCTCCTCTAACACTATAGATAGTTATGTTTTGGATGTAAATAAACTAATTTTATTTTTAGAGAATAACAGTATTTCTTGTTCTCCTATCACCATAAAGAATGATGTAATTCAGCAATTTATATATGAAGTTGCAAAAAAATCAACTGCTAGAAGTCAAGCTAGAATTATATCTGGTTTAAAAAGTTTTTTTAATTATTTAATTTTTGAAAAATATAGAGAATCCAATCCAACTGATTTAATAGAGGCTCCAAAAATTGGTAGAAAACTTCCAGATACATTATCAGAATCTGAAATTAATCAATTAATAACAGCTGTTGATTTAAGTAAGCCTGAAGGGGAAAGAAATAGAGCTATTCTAGAAACCTTGTATAGCTGTGGTCTTAGAGTTAGTGAAATCATCACTTTAAAAATATCAGATTTATTTTTTGATGAGGGGTTTATCAAGGTGGTAGGTAAAGGAAGTAAAGAACGTTTTGTTCCTATTCATTTTAGAGCTCAAAAATATATTGAGTCCTACGTGAATCACTATCGAATTCATATATCCATTGTAAAAGATTATGAAGATATTTTATTTTTAAATAGAAGAGGTAAATCTTTAACCAGACAAATGGTGTTTTTAATTATGAAACACTTAGCCATAAAAATTAATCTAGATAAAAAAATTAGCCCTCACACTTTCAGACATTCTTTTGCTACACATCTTTTGAAAAATGGAGCAAATTTAAGATCTATTCAGCAAATGCTGGGTCATGAAAGCATTACGACTACTGAAGTCTACGTACACTTAGATACTAGTTATTTAAAGAAAGTAGTAGAAAAATATCACCCAAGGAAGTCATAAATAATAAAAATCCCACTTTTAAAACTTTAAAAGTGGAATTTTTATTTATAAGTTATTAATGGCTATTTAGCTACATTAACAGCTCTCGTTTCTCTTATAACTGTAACTTTTACTTGACCAGGATAGGTCATGTCATTTTGTATTTTTTGACTAATACTAAATGATAACTCAGCAGCTTTACTGTCATTAACTTTACCACTCTCTACCATCACACGCAACTCTCTACCTGCCTGAATTGCATACGCTTTTTGAACACCTGAAAATCCAAAAGCAATATCTTCTAAATCTTTTAATCGCTGAATGTAAGAATCTAAAACCTGTCTTCTTGCTCCTGGCCTAGCACCTGATATGGCGTCACAAACCTGAACAATTGGTGCAAAAAGAGATTTCATTTCTATTTCATCATGGTGTGCTCCTATGGCATTGCAAACATCTTGTTTCTCGCCATATTTTTCTGCCCATTGCATTCCCAGTAGCGCGTGTGGTAGCTCACTCTCAGTATCTGGAACTTTTCCGATATCGTGAAGTAATCCAGCTCTTTTTGCTAATTTTGGGTTTAAACCTAATTCTGAAGCCATAATACCACACAAATTAGCAACTTCTCTGGAGTGTTGGAGAAGGTTTTGACCATAAGATGATCTGTACTTCATTCTACCAACCGTCTTAATTAATTCTGGATGTAATCCATGAATTCCTAGATCAATTACAGTGCGTTTTCCTACTTCAATTATTTCTTGGGTTATTTGTTTTTCAGTTTTTGCTACAACTTCTTCAATTCTAGCTGGGTGAATTCTTCCGTCTGTAACTAACTTATGCATAGATAATCTGGCTATTTCACGTCTTACCGGATCAAAACAAGATAAAATGATAGCCTCTGGAGTATCATCTACAATAATTTCAACTCCAGTTGCAGCCTCCAAGGCTCTTATATTTCTTCCTTCTCTACCTATTATTCTCCCTTTAACATCATCTGATTCCAAATTAAACACAGATACACAGTTCTCTACAGCTTGTTCTACTCCTACTCTTTGAATTGTACTCAACACAACTTTACGTGCTTCTTGTTCTGCTGTAAGTTTAGCTTCCTCAAGAGTGCTTTGGATAAAACCCATTGCATCTGTTTTGGCCTCATCTTTTAAAGAATTTACTAATTCTTTTTTAGCTTCATCAGCAGAAAATCCAGAAATCTGCTCTAATAAATCTACATGTCTCATATGTAATTTAGAAACCTCATCTTCCTTTTTGTCAAGATGCTCTAATTTATGATTTAAATCTTTCTCCTTGTGCTCTAGAGAAGTATTTAGTCTTTTGGTTTTATCCATTTGAGACTGAATTTGAGATTCTTTTTCTCTGGTTCTTTTTTCAACCTCAGAAATTTTCTTTTCTCTATTTAATATTACTTTTTCGTGCTCAGACTTTAGCTCTATAAATTTTTCCTTTGCTTGTAATATTTTGTCTTTCTTTAGAGCTTCTGCCTCTACTTTAGCTTGTTTTATTAGAGAATTACTCTCTTTTTTAGTAGCAGATAAAATTTTATTACCCTTTGATTTCTCTGAAATTTTTGAAATTATTAAGCCTAAAATTAATCCTGCTAATCCTGCTACAACAGGAATTATCATGTCGTCCATAGTTTTGATTTAGTTGTATAAAAAAACCTACACTAGTAAGGTTTATATAAACTCCATTATGACATGTATAGAACTAACTAACTGATCAAGGATCCTCTTGATAATGAAATTGATTCAATATCTAAGGCTTGCTTTAGCAATTAAGACTCGTCCTTCATAATAGATTCGTGTTGAGTTTATCAAACAAATAACTAATGTAGGCAGTATATTATTGTATTTTAAGAGAACTTATTCTAATTGAGCACTTACCAACTTAGTAAGTTCATGAATTTTATCTAATGCTTCTGTATTGGTTTCTTCAGTATCTAACGTAGAAATTTCTAATTTTGATGCAAACTGTAAAGCACACATAGCTAAAACATCTTGTTTGTCACTCACTGCATAGTTCTTTTCATACTTGCTAATGAGTTGATTAATATTAGCTGCTGCTTTTCTCATCCCCTCTTCTTCGATATTGCTGTTAACACTCAAAGGATAAGATCTACCTGCTATTACTAAATTAATCTTTAATTTTTCCACTATACTAATAAACTATTATTCGTTCAATTGAACGATACATTTATCGATTTCTCGAATTAAAGCATTTATTTTAAATTTGGTGTCTCTTGTACTATTGTCACTGCCTTCTATAGTCTTTGCAATTTTTAACAACTTAAATTGTTCTTCTCGCTGTTCTAATAATTGCTTATTTTCTAGAAGTTGATGCTGTAACTTTGATGAATTTTGAAGGAGTAATTCATTTTCTTTTAATAAAAAATCATAATTTGAAAGTAAGTTTTTTAACTTAATTTCTAATAAATTTACCGCTTCTATAGTGTTACTCATCTATACCTCTATTTATAAAACTATATCTACAAAGTTAGCATTCTGTTTTATATTTAACAACTATTTGATACTTTAATAAATAATCGCTTTAATATTAGAAATAAGTTGAATACTGATTTAAATAGTTTTATTAATTTAGTTAAAAATTACTTTAAGAATTTGAAAAATTATTTTTTGACCCTAGTATTACTTGTTTGTATTTCAACTACAGCACAAAACAAGTACCCAAAAGACTATTTTAGAAGCCCTCTAAATATTCCTCTAAAACTATCAGGAACCTTTGGTGAATTAAGAAATAATCACTTCCATGCGGGCATAGATATTAAAACAAATAAAAGAGTTGGTCTACCTGTATATGCTACTGCCGATGGCTATGTTTCAAGAATAAAAGTAGCTATATGGGGATATGGGAAAGTCTTATATGTTAGACATAATAATGGCTTTACCTCTGTTTATGCTCATCTAAGCAGGTTTGAAAAAAGTATTCAGAAATATGTAAAAAATATTCAATACGAAAAAGAAAGTTATGAAACTGGAAATATATATCCTGAGGATGGTGAAATTTTTGTAAAAAAAGGAGACATCATCGCCTATTCTGGTAGAACTGGTGGATTTGTTGCACCACATTTACACTACGAAATTAGAGATACTGAGACCGAGCATATAATTAACCCTTTGTTTTTTGGTTTAAAAGTTAATGATTCAATAGCACCAAAAATTAAAAGAATCATGGTTTATCCAATCGAAATAGGCTCAAGAGTCAATAGAAGTATTAAAAAACAATCTCTAGGCATCAAAAGGGATTCATTAAACGCTTACAAAACTAATAGAATTAGTGCCTCAGGCAAAATAGGTTTTGGCTTAAATGTCTATGATTTATTAGGTAAGGAATTAAATAAAAATGGTGTGTTTAGTATTGAAATGCTTGTGAATGGAAAAAGACACTATTTTCATAACCTAGAAACATTTTCGTTTGCTGAAAGTAAATACATAAATTTACTGATAGACTATCCTTATTACAAAACTTATAAAAATAGAATTCAAAAAACCTTCAAAGAGAACGCCAATAAGCTAAGTATTTACAAAGATCTAATTTATGACGGTATCATTGATGTTAAGCAGGGATTAAATTACAAAGTGGAGATTATAGTCAAAGATTTTATAGGAAATACCTCTTCAATTAAAATCCCTATCATAGGAGAAAGAAGTGAATCTTTGATTTCTCAGCAACAAGACACTACTAATTACAAAATTGTTAAAAATAAGTTTCATAAATTTTCCAAAAAAGGAGTAACCATAGCGTTTCCTAAAAACACTTTCTATGAAGATATTTATATAAACTTTTCAGTTAATGACAAACAAGTTAATATCCATAAACCAACAATTCCTCTAAATAAGAGTTTTACAATTAGTTTTGATAGTACTATGTATAAAAAGACTGAATTAGATAAAATTTACATAGCTAACATTAACAATAAAAAGTATCCTTATTACCAAAACACTAGAAAAAAATTAGATAAAATATATACTACAACTAAAACTTTAGGTAATTATACATTATTAATTGATAAACAGTATCCTAAAATATATAATTGTAATTTTAAAGATAATGATTGGACTAGTCGATTACAGTATTTAACAATTAAAATTTCAGATTCAGAATCAGGGATAAAATCTTATGAAGCCTACATAGATAATGAATGGATATTAATGGAGTATGATGTCAAGAAAAAAAAATTATCTTATAATTTTAATGATAAAAAATTGGTAGGCAGCAAACATATCTTTAAACTTGTAGTCTATGATAACGTTGGAAATACTAATACCTATCAATCTACGTTTTATAGAAAGTAAAACAACTAAGTGAAAAATTTACTATTCCTCTTATTTATAATGCCTTCGATTCTTTTCGCTCAGAAAACATCTATCATTAAAGGGTTCATAAAAGATTCTCAAAATAATTCAATCAAAAATGTATCTGTTAACTACGGAACTATTGGAGTTTACTCAAACAATAAGGGATATTATGAAATAAGAGTTCCAGTAAATGAGAAAGTTGTTATAGAATTTAGTCATGTGGGTTATAAATCTCTTTCAAAAGAATTTTTTATAAATAAAAGAACAATCATAAGGTTTTCACCCACTCTTCAGTCTCAGGGTGAACTATTGGATGAAGTGGTTATTAAGAATGATAAAAAAGATACTCAGGGGATTACTACCATAAATACTAAAAAAATAAAACGAATTCCTGGAGCAAACTCCGGAATAGAAACACTTTTAATGACCTTGCCAGGGGTAAGTAACAATAATGAATTAAGTACCCAATACAATGTAAGAGGGGGTAATTTTGATGAAAATTTAGTTTATGTAAATGGAATAGAGATATACAGACCTTTCTTAATTAGGTCTGGACAACAAGAAGGACTTAGTTTTGTAAACTCCTCAATGGTTCAAAATATTAATTTCTCTGCTGGTGGATTTCAAGCAAAATTTGGAGATAAACTATCATCTGTTTTAGATATTACCTACAGAAAACCAGCTGAATTCTCAGCTACATTAAATGCAAGTTTACTTGGTGGTAGTATTACTATTGAAGATGTTTTTTTAGATAATAAATTAAGTGCTATAGTAGGAGTGCGATATAGAGACAATAGTTTATTTGTTAATTCTAAACAGATTGAAACAAATTTCAAGCCTCGTTTTACTGATGTTCAAGGGTTCTTGTCATACAAACAAAACAAAAAACTTACCTTTAATTTTTTAGGAAATTTCTCATCAAACAAATATGATTACCAACCTGTTACTAGAAGAACTCGTTTTGGAACAGTATCAGACCCTCTAGAGTTAATTGTATTTTATGATGGACAAGAAAAGGATCAATACTTAACAGCTTTTGGAGCTGTAAGTGCAGATTACTTGGTAAATGATTATTTAAAACTTACAACAACCGTTAGTGTATTTAATACTCAAGAAGAGGAGTATTTTGATATAGCAGCTTCATATAATTTAGGTGAAGTTGAGACTAATATAGGCTCTGAATCATTTGGAGAGGTAACTTTTTCTGAGGGAATTGGATCACAATTAAATCACTCTAGAAATGATTTAGATGCTTTAATAAGTAATATTCAGATAAGAGGATCATACAAGAAAAATGAAAGTCAAATAGAATTTGGAGTTAAATATCAATCTGAAAACAGTAAAGATCGGATTCGTGAATGGGAGATTATAGATTCTGTTGGATTTTCTGTTAGACCATTAAACTTAAATTTTATTAATGATCAACCTTATACTCCTTATACTGGACCCATTGTCCCATTTCAAAATATTAGAGCTGAAAACAATCTAACAACCAATAGGCTCTCAGGCTTTATTCAATATAGTGAAAAAGGTTTTATTGGAGAACATAAATTATGGTGGAATGTTGGATTAAGAGGTCATTACTGGTCTGTTAATGCTAATGAAGATCCAATAGTTAAACAATTCATCTTTAGCCCTAGGGCGCAACTAGCTATTAAACCCGCATGGGAAAAAGACATATTATTCAGAATTTCTGGAGGAGTATATTCACAACCTCCTTTTTATAAAGAATTGAGAGACTTTCAAGGAGAAATTTTGCCAAGCGTGAAAGCTCAAAAATCTATTCATTTGGTTTTAGGTAGTGATTATAGTTTTAAAATATGGGATAGGCCTTTCAAACTAACCTCAGAATTTTATTACAAAAACTTATCTAATATAAATCCTTACAGTGTAGATAACGTTCGAATTCGATATCAAGCCAACAATAACGGAAAAGCTTATGCCACAGGTTTAGATGTAAGACTAAACGGTGAATTTGTCGCAGGAAATGAGAGCTGGATTAGTTTAGGTATCTTAAAAACAGAGGAAAATATTGATAACCAAGGATATATATCAAGACCTACAGATCAACGTTTTAAATTAGGGATTTTGTTTCAAGATTACATGCCCAATTTACCTGACCTAAAAGCATATTTAAATTTAGTGTATAATTCAGGTGTTCCAGGTGGAGCACCAGCCTACTCTAATCCATATAACTACCAAAATAGGCTACGAGACTATAGGAGAGCAGATTTAGGGGTGCTATACGTATTTACAGATGCAAATAAGAGGTTTTCTAATGGTTTTCTGAGCCAGTTTAAAGAATTAACTGCCGGCCTAGAATTGTTCAACATGTTTGACATACTTAATTCTATTACTAATACTTGGGTAAGAGATGTAGCAACTAAAAATCAATTTGGTGTCCCAAATTATTTGTCTGGTAGAATTCTAAATTTCAAATTAGGAATAAAATTTTAATTTCTAAGTACGTTGTTTCCCTAGAATAGGATTATATAATTTGCGCGGCATGATCTTTTGTTTTTACTTTTGAAATTACATTTTCAATTACTCCATTAGCATCTATAACAAAAGTAGTTCTGTGAATTCCATCATATTCACGTCCCATAAATTTTTTTGGTCCCCAAACACCAAAACCATTGATAACTATATGTTCTTCGTCTGCTAACAAAGGGAATGGTAAATCATATTTGTTTACAAAATTTTGCTGTCTTTTTTCAGAATCTGCACTTACCCCTAAAATTTCATAACCTTTTGCTTGAAAGGTTTGATAGTGATCTCTTAAATTACAAGCTTCAGCTGTACAGCCTGGTGTGCTTGCTTTAGGGTAAAAGAAAATGACTAGTTTTTTACCACTATAATCACTTAATTTTCTCACGATTCCTTGATTGTCTTTAATTTGAAAATTCGGAGCTTTTTCTCCTATTGATAGAGTATTCATTAAATTATTTTTTTGTTATTCAAATATACTAAAGTATTGGAAAATTATAAAAGCTACTTTGTAACTTTGTGTAAAATCAAATTCCTAATCATAAATAAATGAATAAGGCTCAAAAGGTTCAATTTGTAATAGAAACATTACAAAAGACATATCCAAAAATTCCCATACCTCTTGATCATAAAGATCCTTATACGTTACTAGTAGCCGTTCTTTTATCTGCTCAATGCACTGATATTCGAGTAAATAAAATAACACCTTTATTATTTTCTAAAGCAGACAATCCATTTGACATGATAAAATTGACTGTCGAAGAAATAAAAAATATAATACGCCCATGCGGTTTATCTCCAATGAAATCTAAAGGAATCCATGGATTATCAAAAATTTTGATTGAAAAACATAATGGCCAAGTTCCTAAGACTTTTAATGAATTAGAGGAATTACCCGCAGTTGGTCATAAAACAGCTAGTGTGGTAATGAGCCAGGCTTTTGATGTTCCTGCATTCCCTGTAGATACCCATATTCATCGATTAATGTATCGTTGGAATTTAACAAATGGTAAAAATGTAATTCAGACAGAAAAAGATGCAAAAAGGTTATTCCCAAAAGAATTATGGAATGATCTCCACCTACAAATTATTTGGTACGGAAGAGAATATTCACCAGCGAGAGCATGGGACCTAGATAAAGATATCATTACAAAAACCATAGGAAGGAAATCTGTTATTAAAGAATATTTTAGAAAAAATTTAAAATAAAAAAAACCTTAACTAATGTTAAGGTTTTTTCATTCTTAATTCAAATTCAATTCAATGTTAAAATTTGATTTGGTCTTTACAAATGATAGTGATTTGGAAAAATTAATCAAATATTGAACTGTTTCTTTTTTGGGTTGCTTCCAAGATTCAGAAGACTTTTCAGAGTAAATTTGCTTCATACAGTATTATATTAAATAATTTAAATATAAAACGAAACTGATTTACTTTTATTGTTAATAAATTAAAATTATTTTATTTTTTTCTATAATTTTTCTTAAGTTAATTAAAGCATACCTCATTCTACCTAAAGCAGTATTGATACTTACGCCTGTATTTTCACTAATCTCTTTAAAACTCATGTCTTTGTATATTCTCATCTCTAGAACTTCCCTCTGTTCTTGGGGGAGTTCTTTAACTAACTCTTTTACATCAGAAAGAACTTGCTCTTTGATTAATTGTTTTTCGGCATTAAGATTTCCATCACTAATAACAGAAAAAATATCAAATTCATCAGTATTTTTAAAAAGGCGCATTCTATTGCTCTTTCTAAAATAATCTATAATTAAATTATGTGAAATTCTCATAACCCATGGCAGAAATTTACCTTGTTCGTTATAGTTACCACGCTTTAATGTTCTAATGACTTTTATAAATGTATCTTGAAAAATATCTTCAGTAATATCTCTATCTTGAATTTTACTGAAAATGAAGCTATAAAGTCTTTGTTTGTGTTTCTTTATTAAGACTTCTAGGCTAGCTTCACATCCTCGAATGTAATTTGAAACTAGAACACTATCTTGGGTAGAATTTGAATACATAATAAAATTACTTTTTTTGAAAAACAAGCTGTTTTTCTATTATTTAAACTGTTAAATTTTAAAAAAGTAATTTTTTTTATAGATGTATTTTAAATATTATTACTTTCAAATATAAAAAAAATTAAATAGAATTTTAAAATTATAATAAATTATAATTCGATTCATTTTTAGAAAGGTTTAAAATTCATTATTTTTATAGCTTGCATTAAAAATTTATGAAGACAAATTTGTCAACTGTAAATCCTAAGGAAAACATCATTATAAAAGGAGCTAGACTCCATAATTTAAAAAATATTAATGTAGTAATCCCAAGAAATAAATTAGTTGTTATAACCGGCTTATCCGGATCTGGAAAATCTTCACTAGCCTTTGACACCCTCTATGCAGAAGGACAAAGAAGATATGTAGAAAGTTTATCATCCTATGCTAGACAATTTCTCGGAAAACTTCATAAACCCAAAGTAGATTATATTAAAGGAATTGCTCCTGCTATAGCAATAGAACAGAAAGTAAATTCTACTAACCCGCGTTCAACAGTGGGCACATCAACTGAAATATATGATTACATAAAGCTGTTGTTTGCTAGAATTGGACAAACCTTTTCTCCAGTCTCCAATGAATTAGTTAAAAAACATACTGTTACTGATGTAATAAATTTTGTAAAAAAATTCCAAGAAGACACAAGATTACTGCTACTCTGTCCTATTGTCATCAATAATAAAAGAGATATTAAAACAGTGCTAAAAGTTTTATCTCAACAAGGGTATGCTCGAATTAAATACGAAGATGATATTTATAAAATTGACGATTTACCAACAGATAAGAAAAACTACAAGGATTTAAATCTTGTAGTAGATAGAGTAGTTGTTAAAAATGATGAAGATTTTTTTAATCGTTTATCTGATGCTGTTCAAACTGCGTTTTTTGAGGGTAATGGAATCTGTGTTATTCAGAACTTAAGTGATAATTCATTAACAGAATTTAATAATAAATTTGAATTAGATGGTATTGTCTTTTATGAACCCAATACTCATTTCTTCAGCTTTAATAACCCATATGGTGCGTGTCCTACCTGTGAGGGGTATGGAAATGTAGTAGGTGTTGATCAAAATTTAGTCATACCTAATACAAGTTTATCTATTTATGATAATGCTATTTTCCCTTACAGAACAGACTCTTACAAACATTACAGAGAAGAATTGATTTCTCATGCTTATAAATTTGATATTCCAATTCATAAGCCCTGGTTTGAATTAACAAAAAAACAAAAGGCATTGGTTTGGGAAGGAAATGATTTTTTTTATGGGATCAATCATTTTTTTAAAAAACTCGAAGAAAAAAGTTATAAGATTCAAAACAGAGTTCTACTATCTAGATATAGAGGCAAAACAACTTGTACAGACTGTAATGGAAAAAGACTTAGAAAAGAGGCTAATTATGTTAAAATTGGAGGTAAAACAATTTCTGATTTAGTTACATTACCCTTAGATGAACTGTCTGACTTCTTTAGTACATTGGAACTTAATAAGTATGAAGAAAAAATAGGAAATAGACTCTTATCCGAAATTAATAATCGTCTTGATTTTTTAAAAAATGTAGGATTAACTTATCTCACTTTAAATAGAACTTCTAACACATTGTCCGGAGGCGAAAGTCAACGGATAAACTTAGCTACCTCATTAGGAAGTAGTCTTGTAGGCTCAATGTATATTTTGGACGAGCCCAGCATTGGTTTACATCCAAAAGATACAGAGCAACTCATTAAAGTTTTAAAACAACTTCGCAATCTCGGAAATACTGTTATTGTAGTAGAACATGATGAAGACATCATGAAAGCTGCAGATTATATCATAGATATTGGTCCAGAAGCTGGAACTCATGGAGGACATATTGCTGCTGAAGGCTCTTATGAAGATATATTAGAATCCGATTCTTTAACATCAAAATATTTATCTGAAGAATTACAAATATCTATTCCAAAAACAAGAAGAGTATCTGAAAATTTTATTCAAATTATTGGAGCTAGAGAAAATAATTTAAAAAACATTAATGTAACATTTCCATTAAATAGCTTAACAGTTATTACGGGGGTTTCTGGAAGTGGAAAAAGTACTTTAGTTAAAAAAATTCTTTATCCACTAATGCAAAAAAAAATTATTGGATATGGAGAAAAAATTGGTCAACATACAGAAATGAAAGGAAGTTTTGATCATATTAAACATATTGAATTCATAGATCAAAACCCTATCGGGCGATCTTCTAGATCTAACCCGGTAACTTACATAAAAGCTTATGATGATATTAGATCATTACTTTCATCTCAAAAAATTTCAAAAATTAGAAATTACAAGCCAAAACACTTTTCATTCAATGTAGATGGTGGAAGATGTGAGGTCTGTAAAGGTGAGGGAATTGTTACCATAGAAATGCAATTCATGGCTGATGTTCATTTGCAATGTGATGATTGTAACGGAAAACGATTTAAAAAAGAAGTTCTTGAAGTGAACTTTGAGGGTAAAAATATTGATGATATTCTAAATTCTACAATAGATGATGCTGTTTCATTTTTTAATTCACATGATCAACTAAAAATTGCGAATAAATTAAAACCTCTCCAAGATGTTGGGTTAGGATATGTTCAGCTTGGACAATCTTCCTCTACTCTTTCTGGTGGTGAAGCGCAAAGAATTAAACTAGCCTCTTTCTTAGTTAAAGGAAACACTAAAGATAAAGCACTTTTTATTTTTGACGAACCCACTACCGGCTTACACTTTCATGATATCAAAAAACTATTAACGTCTTTTCATGCTTTAATTAATAAAGGACATTCTATCATAGTCATAGAGCACAATATTGAATTAATAAAATGTGCAGATTATATCATTGATTTAGGTTTAGAAGGAGGAAAAAAAGGAGGGAAACTACTTTTTGAGGGATCACCCGAAGAATTAATTAAAAATAACAAATCATATACAGCTACCTATTTAAAAGAAAAACTTATACAAATCTAACTACTTTATTTATTGAAACTTAACTAGTGACTCTAAATCATCATTTTAATAAATAGCACCAAACCAAAAAAAGCCTTTTCATAAATGAAAAGGCTTTGTCTTTTGGGTAGAAGATGGGATTCGAACCCACGACCCTCGGTACCACAAACCGATGCTCTAACCAACTGAGCTACAACTACCATTTAGCTTTTATAATGAATAAATTTATATATATTTACTATTAAAGCGGGTGCAAATATAATTTTTTTTTAAGTCTATGAAAAGAAAAAATTATATTAATTTATTTAAAGATGTAACAGCTACAGAGCGTTCTACTGTAAAACCTTCTGCGTGATCTACACCAATTAATCTGCCTAACTCCTTGGCTCTATATTGTACACTGTCTGTGAAATTTTTTGAGCTAATAGGAGTATCTAATTCTTTACTGTTAGGGTCGTAAAACTGAGAACTATATGCTAATACTGCAGCCATTTTTACATCTATGAAACCGCTAACATCAACCACAAAATCAGGCTCAGTATTTTTCCACTGAATATAATGATAGACCAATTTTGGTCTCCATTTTTCTTGTTTCACACCCTCAAAATCAGTTTCAATTTTCTGCAACCCACTTAAAAAACAAGCATCAGACACTAATTTACTTCCTTTACCGTGATCAATATGCCTATCATCAACTGCATTACATATTACTATCTCAGGTTTATATTTACGAATTCTTTTAATAACTTCTAATTGATGCATCTTGTCATTTATAAAAAACCCATCTGCAAATTTCAAATTTTCACGAATTGCTACCCCTAAAATATTTGCAGCTTTAGTCGCTTCTATTTTTCTTAATTCTTTAGTTCCTCTTGTTCCTAACTCTCCTTGAGTTAAATCTATGATGCCTACTTTTTTACCTAAAGAAACTTCTTTCGCAATTGTAGCAGCAGCACCTAACTCAACATCATCTGGATGTGCGCCAAAAGCTAGTATGTCTAATTTCATAAATTTTTTATTTTAATTTATTGATAGCTTGTTCAAAGTCAGCAATTAAATCTTCAGACTCTTCTATTCCAACAGAAAAACGAATTAATCTATCATTAATTCCTCTTTCTAAGCGTTCCTCCTCAGTTAACAAAGAATGGGTTGTAAGTGATGGACTTACTACTGTACTTTCCAAACCGGCCAAACTCATGGACGGTTTTATTAAAAGGAGGGCATTCTGAAAATCTATAGCATCAAAGCCTTCAGATAACTCAAAAGACATCATAGCACCAAAACCATGCATTTGAGTTGCTGCTATTGTATGCTGCGGATGACTTTTTAGCCCTGGATAATATACTCGATTTATCATTGAATGTTCTTCCAAATATTCAGCTAGAATCTGAGCATTTTTTGTTTGCTCTTTAACTCTTAGGTTTAATGTTTTTAAACTTCTTTCTAGCATCCAAACTGTAAAATCACTTAAGTTTCCTCCTAAATTAATTCCTGTTTTCCAAATTAACTCAATATGTTCTTTTGAAGCTGCAACTGCTCCTGCCGAAATATCTGAGTGTCCTCCCATATATTTAGTTGCAGAATGAACAACGATATCTATTCCAAAGTATGCTGGATTTTGATTAATTGGTGACGCAAAAGTATTATCAATCATAGTAATGATTCCTCTTTTTTTTGCTAAAAGTGCTACTGCTTTAATATCTGTTATTCCTAACAAAGGATTAGATGGCGTTTCTATATAAATAATCTTGGTATTATCTCTTATTAAAGGTTCAAAATCTTCAATTTGGTCAGATTCTGTATATGAATACTCAATACCGTATTTTTCAAACTCATTTGCAATAAAATTATAGGTACCACCATAAATAACATGTTGAATTAAAACATGATCACCTTTTTTTAAAAAGGCTAACATTGCCGTACTAATAGCGGCCATACCTGAACCAAAGATTAGTGCATCCTCAGTATGTTCTAAGGCAGCTATCTTTCTTCTCAATGCTTCTTGATTAGGAGTATTAAAATATCTGGGATATCTTTTTATATCTACTTGATCGAAAGCATAAGAAGTTGATACATATATAGGAGAAACAGCTCCTTTAAATTGTTCATCTTTAACTTCACCAACGTGAACACAAATAGAATTAATGCCTAATTTTTTTGAATCTTTCATAGAGATTATATTATCAAAACGAATTTACAAAAGAATCAGCTAAAAAGAATAAATTAATAAAGCGTTTTTCTAATGCAAATAAATGAATTAAGTAAAACAATAATTTCAATATCTTTGAAAGATGATTTCAGTAGTAATTTTAGGTAGTGGCAATGTTGCTTCACAATTAATCCAAGCTTTTCTAAAGATTGATACTATCAATTTAAAACAAGTCTACACAAGAAATCAAAATGATATTAATACTTTAAACAGTAGTATTGAAACCACCAATGACATCTCATTATTAAAAAAAGCAGATATTACCATTATTGCTGTGAGTGATCATGCAATTTCTTCTATTTCTTCTCATATTAAAAACTCTTTTGTTGTTCACACATCCGGGAGTGTAGATATGAAGTCTCTTAATAATATTGGACGTAAAGGAGTATTTTATCCTTTACAATCTTTTTCAAAAAAAAAGAAAGTTGATTTTAAGAATATTCCTATTTGCTTAGAATCAGAAACTAATGAAGATCTTCAAAAATTAGAAGAATTAGTTTCTTTGTTACAAAGTAAAAGTTACCTACTTTCATCTCACCAAAGAAAGAAAATTCATGTAGCTGCTGTTTTTGCCAATAATTTTTCTAATCACATGTATACCATAGCTAATGAAATATGTGAAAAATATAACATTCCTTTTGATATTTTACACCCTTTGATTGAGGAAACCACTAACAAAATTAAAATAATAACTCCTGAGAAAGCTCAGACTGGACCTGCAAAAAGAAATGATGCAGAAACTATAGAAAATCATTTAAATTTGTTATCAAAAAAACAACAAGAAATATATTTAAAAATCACCCAATCTATTCAAGAATATGGAAAAAAGCTATAAGCAATACTTGGCACAAATTAGTACACTCATTTTTGATGTTGATGGTGTTTTAACTAACGGTCTTGTAACAGTAATGTCTAATGGGGAATTAATACGTCAAATGAATATAAAAGACGGTTATGCGCTTCGTGCAGCAGTTAATGCTGGATTAAGAGTTTGCATTATTACTGGCGGAAAAAACGAGGGTGTTAAAATTAGACTTCAAAACTTAGGAATTAAAGATGTATACATGGGTGCACATGATAAAATAGAGCAATACAACCAATTAGTAGATATGTATAAATTACAATCTGAAAATGTATTGTATATGGGGGATGACATTCCAGATTATCCGGTCATGAAATTGGTTGGATTAACTTGTTGCCCAAATGATGCGGCTGAGGAAATTCAACAAATATCCAAGTATATCTCAGATAAAAAAGGTGGAGAAGGTTGTGTCAGAGATATTATTGAACAAATCTTGCGAGTACAAGGAAAATGGGATTCAAATTTTGACGCCACTTTTGATTAATCCTAACCTTTTAATTCCTAAATTAGGATATTAATTTATTAATAATACAATATCATGAAAAAAATAACAATACTTATTCTTTTACTTCTTATCACAAATGTTAGTTTCTCACAATCTATTTTTGGAAAATGGAACTCCTACAATGAGGAGACTAACAAAGTAGAATCTGTTATTGAAGTTTACCAAAAAGATGGTAAAGCTTTCGCTAAAATAAAAAAGATTAATGATCAAACTAGAAAAGATGCAAAATGTATTGCTTGTAGCGGAAAGCTAAAAAATGCTCCTATTTTAGGAATGAATATTCTAACTGGTCTCAAAAAAGATGGTGATGAGTGGTCTGGAGGTAAGATTCTAGACCCAAAAAATGGAAAAGAATATAAATGTTACATCAAATTAATAGACAATAATACATTAAAACTAAGAGGCTACATAGGGATATCTATGTTTGGAAGAACTGCTATCTGGAAAAGAGTTTTAGAATAAGTTATTATGTGAATATTATATATTTGTTCTAATTTTTTTTCTGAAGCATTGGAACAAAGGAAAAATCTCCTAACTCATGCTTTTCAAATTCTTTAGAAGTCTTTCTTATAAATAAGGTCATAACTTGTTTTTCATCACCTACTGGAATTAATAATTTTCCACCAACTTTTAATTGGGATAATAATGGTTTGGGAACAAAAGGTGCTCCTGCTGTTACTAATATTTTATCAAACGGCGCTTTCTCTTTAAAACCTTTATAGCCGTCACCAAAAATAAACTTCTTTGGAACATACCCCAGCTTTGGTAAAAACAAGGAAGTCTTTTTGAACAACTCATGTTGTCGTTCTATTGTATAAACTAAAGCACCTAATTCTATCAAAACAGCTGTCTGGTAACCTGAACCGGTGCCAATCTCTAAAATTTTATCTCCACTATTTATAGAAAGTGTTTGAGTTTGAAAAGCTACAGTAAATGGCTGAGAAATTGTTTGTTCAGCAGCTATAGGAAAAGCCTTATCTTGGTATGCGTGATCTGCAAAAGAAGAATCAATAAATAAATGTCTAGGTATTAATTTTATAGCTTTTAAAACATGGTCATCAATAATACCCTTCTTTTTAAGAACGTCTGCTAACTGTTTTCTTAGTCCTTGATGTTTGGAAGTGTCTTTCAATAGTATAACTTTAATGGGTGCCTAAATTAGAATAATTGATTTTAAATTCCTATAAAATTGTATCTTTGTTGTAGTATTATTTATCAATTTCAAAAAATATTTTTATGCTAAAAGCAGGTGTCTTGGGTGCAGGTCATTTAGGAAAAATTCATCTAAAATTATTGGAACTTTCTGATAAATATGAGTTAGTAGGTTTTTACGACCCTTCACAAGAGAATTCAAAAAAAGTTGGTGACGAATTTGGTTACCATAGTTTTAATTCTGTTGAAGAATTAATTGATGAAGTGGATATTATTGATATAGTTACCCCCACTCTATCTCATTTTGACTGTGCTAAAAAGGCAATAGAAAAAGGGTGTCATATATTTATTGAAAAACCAATTACCAATACAGTTATTGAAGCTGAGGCTATCAAAACATTAGCAAGTCAAAGACATATTAAAGGTCAAGTTGGTCATGTAGAACGTTTTAATCCAGCATTTACAGCAGTAAATAATAAGATAGATTCTCCTATGTTTATAGAGTGTCATCGCTTGGCTGAATTTAATCCCAGAGGTACTGATGTCCCTGTTGTACTAGATTTAATGATTCATGATATAGATATTATATTAAGTGTAGTTCACTCACCTATTAAAAATATTTATGCTAGTGGAGTTACTGTTATCTCTGAAACTCCTGACATAGCGAACGCAAGAATAGAATTTGAAAATGGTTGTGTAGCAAATCTGACTGCCAGTAGAATATCGATGAAAAACATGAGGAAATCTAGATTCTTCCAGAAAGATGCTTACATCTCTGTTGATTTTTTAGAAAAAAAATCTGAAGTAGTAAAAATGAAAGATGTTCCTGAAAATCCAGATGAATTTGCCATGATCCTTCAAAATGCAGAAGGGATGAAAAAACAAATTTATTTTGAAAATCCGGAAGTTACCCCAAATAATGCAATTTTAGATGAATTAGAATCTTTTGCTTTAGCTATCGAAAATAATACAACACCTGTAGTTAGTTTAAGTGACGGAACCAATGCGTTAAGAGTAGCTCAACGGATTATTGATAGTTTTTAATACTAATTTCACTAATTATAAAATAGATTTAACTTATGAAAAATATTGCTGTCATTGGTGCCGGTACAATGGGTAACGGAATTGCACATACATTTGCACAATTTAATTATAATGTTCAATTAATTGACATATCTCAAAATTCTCTTGATAAAGCTATAGCTTCAATCAAAAAGAATCTCAGTAGAATGGTAGTTAAGGACAAAATAACTAATGCAGAAAAAGAGAGAACTCTTGCCAATATTACCACATATACTTCTATAAAAGAAGGAACCCAATATGCAAGTTTAGTAATAGAAGCTGCTACTGAAAATTTAGACTTGAAGTTGAAAATCTTTAAAGAATTGGATGAAGTTTGTCCAGAAGATACCATTCTGGCAACTAACACCTCCTCTATATCAATTACTCAAATAGCTAGTAATACAAACAGACCAGGTCAAGTAATAGGAATGCACTTTATGAACCCTGTTCCTATTATGAATTTAGTAGAAATAATTAGAGGTTACAATACCTCTGATGAGGTAATGAAGTTCACGGTTGATCTTTCCAAAAAAATACAAAAAACACCTGTTGAAGTTAATGATTATCCTGGCTTTGTAGCTAACAGAATTTTGATGCCTATGATTAACGAATCTATAGAAACTCTTTACAACGGTGTAGCTGGAGTGCTAGAGATTGATACAGTTATGAAATTAGGAATGGCACATCCAATGGGTCCATTGCAATTAGCCGACTTCATAGGTCTAGATGTTTGTTTGTCTATTTTAGAAGTCATGTATAATGGTTTTAAGAATCCAAAATATGCACCATGTCCACTATTAGTTAATATGGTAATGGCCGGGAAATTAGGCGTGAAATCTGGAGAAGGATTTTATGATTACTCTAAAAATAGAAAAGCAGAAATAATAGCCAAGCAATTTGAATAAGTTAATTTTTTTCTTACTACTATTCCTTTCTTTTTCAGTAATAGGTCAAGTAAAAAAAGAACGTCAAAAGTCAATAACTAAAGTTGGTGTCCTTTTTAGTAATGCAAAACAAAATAACCTATTTTTTTTTGATAAAGATTACGATTATAAAACCAATGCATACAAATTTCAATTGTTTTATCCCATACAGAGGGGTAGGAATTGGGATGTAAATCTTATACTACAACCCCAATTTCAAAAGGCACAACATCAATTACTGAATGAACAATTTATTACTCCAGATGAAGAAAATTTTGAATTTTTAAGAGAAAAATTTACTCAAAAAAAAGACATCTCTTTGTATGCATTTGAAGTAGGTTTTCAGTTGAGAAAATCTATTATTAAAAACATCTTCTTTGAGGCTACTTTAGGTTTAGGAGCCGGGTATATAAGTTTAGAGTCTGAAAGATTAGCAAAAGGCTTTACTTTTATTGAAAATTTGTCTTTAGGGTTAGCTCATAAAATTAATAAATCAGAGATTTTTCTAGCAACTACTGTAGGACATGTTTCCAACTTTAATATACAAAAACCTAACAGTGGTTATAATATACTTGGATTTGAATTGGGGTATAGAGTTTTTATCAAATAAAAAAGGGATTTAGTCATAAATCCCTTTGTATGTAACATCAATATTATCAATTAATTTCTTCTTGGATCATCATCTGATTCATAATCTTTTCTGGCTTTGTTCCATATTTTAAGATCATCTGCTTCTGTAATTCCTGACTTAACCATAATATTTACGCCATCAGAAATACCTAATTCTAATTCTCTTTTCTCAAACTCATTATCTCCAATTTTGATCTCTACATATGGTTTTTCAGTTTTTTTATCAAAACGTAGCAAAGCCTCTTTAATTGATAATACACTATCTTGTTTTTCTAAAACTATATCAGCATTAGCGCTATAATTTGCTCTTACAAAATAGTTGTCATCTAAAGTAATATTCGCTTTGATCGTAAATTGAACAGCACCACCCTCTTCCGTTCCTTTTGGTGCAATGAAGTTTAATTTAGCAGGGAATTTTTTCTCTTCGATAGCTCCTAAAGAAATTTCTATCGCAGTTCCTTTCACTAACTTACTAACATCAGATTCATCTACCTTACCTTCAAAAATCATCTTACTCATATCGGCTATTGAGGCTATTGTTGTACCAGCATTAAAATTATTACTTTGTATTACTTGGTCTCCTTCTTTTACTGGAATTTCTAATATAGTTCCAGATATTTGAGCTCTTATGTCAGTATTTGCAACACCAACACCAGATGAACCACTTTTAATAATTTTGTAATCATTTTCAGCATTCACTAAATCTTGTTTTGCTTGATTATAAGTAAGTTCTACTTGTTCAAATGATGAAGCTGCCAACACGCCTTTATCATAAAGCTTCTTATTTCTGTCATAGGAGATTTTTGCATTCTTAACTCTTAATTTAATATTATCTACCCTGCCTTTAGCACTTATTAAAGACTGTTCATTTGGAACAACTCTAACAGTTGCAATTAAGTCTCCTTTATTAACTTTTGCGCCTTCTAACAAAATAATTTTATCAATAATTCCTGTTATCTGTGGTTTTATTTCAATTTCTTCCAGAGGAACTACTTTTCCAGTTGCTACTGTCTTCTTTACTATAGTAGCTTTAAATGCTTTTTCAGTTTCAAAAGTCTGAATATTTTCTTTATTCTTACCTCCTAGCCATACAAGAACTCCTGCAAATGTTATGAAAACTATTACTAATATAATTTTTGCTCTTTTACTCATTTTAATTATGTATTAACTTTGATTAATATATTTTTATTATTATTCGTCTCTTAAGGCATCTATTGGTTTTACTAATGTAGCCATATAGGCTGGTATTAAGCCAATTAAAGTTCCAAGTACTATAAGGATTAAAAATGCAAATAGAATAATTGGAATATTTACCGTGGGGTTTATTAAAGTAGGATCTGGACCTGAACCTAAAAATGTATCCATTAAGAACAAAACAAATCCTCCAAAAATAATACCTAACATTCCTGCTACTGTAGTTAAAAATACAGATTCAAGAACCACTTGTCTTCTAATTTCAACGGGCGTAGCTCCTATTGCACGTCTAATACCTATTTCTTTGGTCCGTTCTTTTACAGTAATCAATAAAATATTGCCGATAGCAAAAACTCCTGCAATTAGAGTAGCGATACCAACAAACCATGTTAAAAATTGCATTCCAGTTAGAAACCCTGTAACCTTACCAATTTCAGCTGCTAAATTAACACTCCCAAAAGCTTTTTTATCTTCTGGATCTACTTTGTGAATATTTTTAAGGGTCAACAATATATCTTGTTCCATTTGTAAAATATCTACTCCTTCATTAGCAGTAATCATCATCCAACCTATTCTATTTCCTGTGTTAAAAACCTGCTTAAAAGTAGTAAAGGGTATGTATGCAGCTGCACCATCAAAAGCTATAGTACCATTTTTATATACACCTACAACTTTATAAGAAATATTACCAATAGTAACCATCTCACCTACTGGCTCTTCATTTTTATCAAACAATTGTTCATAAATCTCTAGTTCAATTACACAAACTTTTGACTTTAGTTTTATATCATTTTCATTCAAAAAACGCCCAAAGATTAAATCCTTTTTTTGAACTTTATCCAAAACAGGGAAATCTCCTGAAATATTAAAGTTTCCTGTTTTAAAACCTCTGGTTATGGCACTATTAGAATTGCTTCTTGGAGCAATAAATTTAATTTCCTTGTATTCTCTTTTTAAAATCTCTACATCATCTATAGTTAAACGAACTCTTCTTCCTTTTTGAAATCCTTTAAAAGGAAGTTCTGTTCTTTGAGTCCACACAAAAACACTATTGGTAGCAAAATCACCAAAAATAGTTTTAAAGTTATTTTCTAATCCTCTTGAAGCTCCTAATAGTGTAACTAACAGAAAAATACCCCATAGAACACCAATGATGGTAATGACTGTTCTCGTTTTATTTTTACGGATTCCTCCATAAATTTCTTGCCAAGTATCTGAATCAAATATAAATTTCATATTAATCTGCTCTTAAGGCTACTACTGGTTTAATTTGTGAAGCTTTTCTAGCTGGAACTAAAGCGGCTATTAATCCTGAAATAATTAAAACTATGGTGGCTCCTATCACCAACCCTTGACTTACACTTGGGTCTTTAATAAAATAGTCTTTCTCTAAATTATTCCCAATTAAACTTAGGATATAGGTTCCTAGAGTTAAACCAAGATATCCAGCAATAGTAGTAATTAAAACAGATTCTTGAACTACCATTCCAACTATAGAAGAAGGTTTTGCTCCTAATGCCTTTCTAATACCAAATTCTTTTGTTCTTTCTTTGATAACAAATATCATAATATTGCTAATACCAATTATACCTGCTATAAGGGTTCCTGAACCTATAAAAACTACAATAAAAAAAAGTGCAATCATAAAAACATCAACTCCTTTTCTACCTTCAGCCATATTTCTTACAGACAAAGCACTCTGATCATCTGGATGAATATCCAGTTTGCTTCTCATATCTCTTTCTATAAGGTTTCCAAAAGCTATGGCTTCATCTAAATTTAAATCTTGATTGTACCCAATTCTAATTTGACTTAAATAATTATTATTTCCATATAATTTTTGGGCAGTGGTTACAGGAATATAGGCTACTCTCTCCTCATTGTCTCCGCCATCATCAGAAAAAATTCCAATAACTTTATAAGATATCCCTCCTACATTAACTCGTTTACCCAATGCTGGTTTTTCTCCAAATAAATCAGATTTAATTAACCTACCTATTACGATTACTTTTAAAGATTCATTGATGTCTAGTTGATTTATGTATCTACCTTCATTTATTAATGTTTTCTCTAAAAATTGATGATCGGGATGAACAGCTGTTACACTATAATTGTCTTGTTTATTATCGTATGAGATACTGAAATTTTTAAAAATTCTAGCAGTCATTAAATCTATCTTAGAATCATATTTGTCCTCTAAGTACTCATAGTCAGGATTTTTTAATTGAATTCTCCTATTAGATTGTAATCCTTTGAAAGGTTTTGTAGTTTTCCATACCCTTACTATCATTGAATTCGCTGCATCGTCTACAAAAGCCCCCTCAAAGGTATTTTTAAGACCACTTACAATTCCAAACAATAAAGTAAATAATAAAATAGCAAAAGCTACTGTAAAACCTGACATTACAGAACGTAATTTATTCTTATTGATGCTTTGGAAGATTTCTCTCCATCGATCTAAATCGAACATAGTTAAACGGTTTTAACAGGGTTTCTTTGAACGTTGATAGTATCACTAGTTATAATTCCATCTTTTAAACGAACAATTCGTTTAGTTTGATCAGCTACTTCCTCCTCGTGAGTAATCACAAAAACTGTCATTCCTTCATTATTAATATCTTTCAGTAAATCCATCACAGAATCAGTTGTTGTGGAATCTAGTGCTCCTGTTGGTTCGTCTGCTAGTACAACCTTTGGCTGAGTTACTAACGCCCTTGCAATGGCTACTCGCTGTTTTTGACCACCTGATAATTCATTAGGTAAATGAGACGCCCAATCTTTAAGACCAACTTTGTCTAAATAATCTAGTGCTATTTTTTGACGTTCCTTTCTTGAAACTCCTTTATAATACAACGGTAATGATACATTTTCTAAAGCAGTTTTGTAAGAAATTAGATTAAATGACTGAAAAACAAATCCCAAAAATTTATTTCTTAGAACAGCTCCCTTTTTTTCATTTAAGTTTTTAATTTCTTGACCATTTAAAAAATAATCTCCCTCATCGTGCTCATCTAGTAGACCAACAATGTTTAATAAGGTAGATTTACCTGACCCTGAGGAACCCATTATTGATACAAATTCACCTTCTTTAATGTGTAGATCTATTCCTTTTAATACATGCAGAGAATCTTTACCAATAGGATATGATTTATGAAGGTTTTTTATACGAATCATTTAGGTTTTTATTTTTTTGATAAAAGTAGCTAATAGGCGATATTGCCGCTACTAATTTTATGTTAAAACAACAGTTTAGTTGCTTGTATATATAAATACCTCCATAAGACGTTTCTAAAATTAATTTGTTACACTTAATTTTAAATTTTAAGCATTATTTTTGCCTTATATGTTTAAAAATATAGATAACATCCCTGAAAACAAAAAGCTGATTTTATTTGACGGGGTCTGTAACTTGTGTAATGATGCAGTTTTAAAAATAATTAGACAGGATAAAAATAATATCTTTTTATTCACTGCACTTCAGTCAAACACTGGCAAGAATATTATTAATGAATTAGGAATCGATATCTCTAAAATAGATTCTATAGTATTATATATTCCTGGTGGTAACTACTTTATAAAATCTGAAGCAGTTTTTAAAATTGTAAATGAGTTTAAAGGAGTTTGGAAAATTATTCAAATATTTAGAGTTTTTCCAGTTTTTTTAAATGACTTTTTTTATGACTTTATCGCTAGAAACAGATACCGTTGGTTTGGAAAAAAAGAAGAATGTATGATCCCTACTAAAAAATTAAATTCTAAATTTTTAAACTAAATGAAGTTTCCAAAAAAATTACAGTGTGTTATTTTTGATATGGATGGTGTTATTATAGATTCTGAAGAAATTCACAAAAAAGCATATTATGAGACTTTTAAAAGTCTAGGAGTTGACGTTTCCGAAGAACTTTATAAAACAATGACTGGTTCATCTACTATAAATGCATTTCAAAAGTTGGTAAATTATTTTAATCTAGATGATATTCCGGAAGAGTTAGTTCTTCAAAAAAGAAAACGTTATGTAAATTACTTTGAAAATGATCCAACATTAGCGTTGGTTCATGGAGTAAAAGAGTTGATTCAATTTCTAAACAAACAAAATATAACGTTAGTTTTAGCCTCCTCCTCTGCTATGGTAAACATCAATCGTGTTTTTTCTAGATTTGATTTAAATCAATATTTTACTGCGAAAATTAGTGGTGCAGATCTAACTGCCTCTAAACCTCACCCAGAAATTTTTGAAAAGGCAGCTATTCTAGGTGGTGTATCAAAAGAACAGTGTATTGTGATTGAAGATTCAGACAATGGAATAAAAGCTGCTAACGATGCAGGAATATTTGTTGTTGGGTATGAAAATCCTCTAGTAAGTGATCAAACTCTCAAGGATGCTAATTTAATAATTAGGGATTATAATATCCTGAAAAACTATATAATTGATCTAAAATAAAAAAAGCTCAAGTAAAACTTGAGTTTTTTTTATAACTAATACTTGAAATTAAGGTCTAAATGAAATTTTTCGCATTCGTAAACTTTCTGGCGTAACCTCTAGATATTCGTCTACTTTGATGTATTCCATACATTCCTCTAATGAAAAATCGATCTTTGGAGCAATCTTAACACTGTCATCTGTCCCAGATGAACGAACATTCGTTAATTTTTTTCCTTTAATCAAATTTACACCCATATCCGTATCCTTACTATTTTCACCAACAACTTGCCCTATATATATGTCTTGGTTTGGATCTATAAAAAAGCGTCCTCTGTCTTGCAACCTGTCTATTGCATATGCAGTAGCTTTTCCTGCTGCAGAAGAAACAATAGCTCCTTTAATATCATCAGAAAATTCACCTTTAAAAGGACCGTATTCTGAAAATCTATGATTTATGATAGCAGTTCCTGCTGTTGCTGTTAGAATCTTATTTCGTAATCCTATAAGCCCTCTAGAGGGTATGGTAAACTCTAAATGTTGAAGATCTCCTTTTGGCTCCATTACTAGTAAATCTCCTTTTCGTAATGAAACTAAATTTATAGCCTTGGATGCAACATCTTCTGGAACATCTATCGATAAAGTTTCGTATGGCTCAGATTTTATACCATCAATTTCCTTGAGTATTACCTGTGGTCTTCCAACTTGTAATTCATATCCTTCTCTACGCATTGTTTCTATCAAAACAGATAAATGAAGAACACCTCTACCAAATACATTAAACTTATCTTCTGTATCTGTTTCATCTACACGAAGAGCAAGATTTTTCTCCATCTCTTTGAATAATCGATCACGTAAATGACGAGAGGTAACATACTTTCCTTCTTTTCCAAAAAATGGAGAATTATTAATGGTAAATAACATACTCATAGTAGGTTGGTCTACCTCTATTCTTGGCAAAGCTTCTGGTGCATCTAAATCTGCAATCGTATCACCAATTTCAAAACCTTCTAATCCAGTTATAGCGCATATGTCACCACTTCTTACCTTTGAAGTTTTGGCTTTACCCATACCCTCAAAAACGTGTAATTCCTTAATTCTTACTTTTTTCGTAGAACCATCTCGTTTACACAACATATAATCTTTATTTTCCTCTAAATCGCCTCTAAAAACTCTTCCTATTGCTATTCTTCCTGTAAAAGATGAAAAATCTAACGAGGTAATTTGCATTTGAGGAGATCCGTCTCTATAAGGTGCCTCAGGAATAGATTCTATGACAGCATCTAATAGGTCTAAGATATTATCCTTTGGATCTTGCCAATCTGTACTCATCCAACCATTTTTTGCCGAACCATAAATAGTAGTAAAATCTAATTGTTCTTCAGTAGCTTCTAATGCAAACATCAGATCAAATACTTTTTCATGAACTAAGTCTGGTGTACAATTTTCTTTGTCTACCTTATTCACAACAACTATAGGTGTTAATCCTAATTCTAAAGCCTTACCTAATACAAAACGTGTTTGTGGCATCGGACCCTCAAAAGCATCTACCAATAACAAAACACCATCAGCCATTTTTAATACGCGTTCTACTTCACCACCAAAATCTGCGTGACCAGGAGTATCTATTACATTTATCTTTACATTTTTGTAGTTAACAGAAACGTTTTTTGATAAGATTGTAATTCCTCTTTCCCTTTCAAGATCATTATTGTCTAGTAATAAATCTTTACGTTCTTTACGATCGTCTAAAATTTTTGCTTGATCTATAATCTTGTCTACTAATGTAGTCTTACCGTGATCTACGTGGGCTATAATGGCAATATTCCTAATTGATTGCATGCTTGCTTTTTTTGAAGTTGCAAAAGTAGTGTTTTACTTTAAGAGAATGAATAAATTAGCATTAATTTATTAGCTCTTCATCATCTCTAAAAGCTGATGGTAAAATATCTGGAATTAATTTGATTAACAGGGGCAATAACAAAGCCCCACCAGGTAACATAAATACTGCAAATGCAGGGATAGCTTTACAGATATCTAATAACTGAATTTTAACTTTTTCTTTTTCCTCTTCAGATAAAGAGGAGTGCATAGACTTTTTTATTAAACTAACAGCTTCTTTACTTTGCTGAAGTTCTTTGTCTAAGCGTTTTTTATTTTTCTGAAGGAGTTCTTTTATTTCTTCTACAGTATTCATTCTAATTTTCTTCTTACTCTTTCTTCTTTAATCAAATTTAATTCTCTACTTGTTTGGCCAGCTACAGAAGTATTTTCTTCAGCTCTTCTAATCAGGTAAGGCATTACATCTCTAACAGGTCCAAAGGGAACATATTTTGCTGTATTGTATCCTTCTTTAGCTAAATTAAAACTTATGTGGTCACTCATACCATACAATTGACCAAACCATAATCTATTGTCATTTGAATTTATATTATGACGCTTAGCTAAATCTAATAATAAATAGGAACTGTCTTCATTGTGTGTTCCTGCAAAAAGAGCCATTTTATCATGTTCCATCATAAATTTCATAGCATCATTAAAATTTTTATCAGTAGTATTTTTATCAATACAGATTGGAGATGGATACTTGTTTTCTATTGCTCTTTCCCTTTCTTTTTCCATATAAGCACCACGAACTATTTTTAATCCTATGTGATAATTTCCTTTCAAAGCTTTCTGGTGTAATTCTTTTAAATAATCCATCCTATCATGGCGATACATTTGTAATGTATTAAAAACAATAGCTTTATTTACATTATACTTTTCCATTAAGCCTTCAACCAATACATCTGCCGCATCTTGCATCCAACTCTCTTCAGCATCAATTAAGATAGGAACGTCATATTTTATTGCCTTATCGCATATTTCATAATAACGATTCATGACAGTTAACCACTCACTTTTTTCTTCATTAGAAAGTGATTTTTTTTCTGTAATTTTTTGATACAAAGAAAAACGACCCACCCCTGTTGGTTTAAAGACCACAAATGGAATCGCATCTTTTTCCTTGGCAAATTCTATATTTTTTAATGTTGTTGCTTTTACAATGTCAAATTGCTCTTCTGTTTCTTTACCCTCTACAGAATAATCTAAAACAGAATAGACTTTATGATGGTGCATTTTTTCAATGATAGAAGAACAATCTTCTTCAGTAACTCCACCACAAAAATGATCGAATACAGTAGATCTAATTAACCCCTCAACAGGTAAGTGTGCTTTTAAAGCAAAGTTAGTAACGGCTTTACCTATTTTAACCATTGGTTGACTTTGAATTAATTTGAATAAGAAAAAAGCTCTTTCTAATTCTGAGTCTGACTTTAACGAAAAAGCAATTTTGGTATTATTAAAGAGATTCATAAACTTAAAAAATATATAAACAAAGATAGTTAGCTGATTCAAATTATTCAATATTTTGTAGTTTATTTGTACTTGAAATTTATAGAACATGAAATCTATTAAAGCGGCTACTTATTATGTTCATTTTAAGCAAAATGGATATGGAGAATTAAATTCCTTAATTCAAAATGAAGATTATTCTTCAATTTTTATTTTGGTTGATGAAAATTCTTTAGAATATTGCTATCCAAAATTTATTCCTTTACTAGAAACAGATAAACGAATAGAAATTATAGAAATTGAATCTGGAGAAATTAATAAAAACTTAGACACCTGTAGTGGTGTTTGGAATGCGCTAACTGAATTAAACGCAGATAGAAATAGCTTATTAATAACACTTGGTGGCGGAGTTATTACAGATTTAGGAGGTTTTGTGGCAGCTACTTATAAACGTGGTATTGATTTTGTAAACATCCCTACAACTTTGCTAAGCATGGTTGACGCATCTGTAGGGGGAAAGACTGGTGTAGATTTAGGAGTTTTAAAAAATCAGATTGGATTGTTCGTAAACCCACAAATTGTTATAATTGATGAAGATTTTTTAACTACGTTAAATGATAGAGAATATAATTCTGGTATTGCCGAAATTATAAAATATGGATTAACCTATGATACCAATTTGATTGATTATTTAAAAACCTTTGAAAAATCAACTATTAATAAAATCATTCATCGATCTATAGAAATTAAAAACGAAATAGTTTTGAAAGATCCTAGAGAAAAAGGATTAAGAAAGGTTTTAAATTTCGGACATACATTAGGGCATGCTATAGAATCTTATTTTTTAGAAAACAATAACAAAGACAGCCTTACCCATGGTGAGGCTATAGCTATTGGTATGGTTTGTGAATCATATCTTTCATATAAAGTTCTAAAATTGCCAATTGAAAAATTAATTGTTATCAAAAATATGATTAGTACTATGTATGAAAAAGTAACTATCCAGCAGGAGGACTATGCTGCTATTTTTGAATTATTAAAGCATGATAAAAAAAACAACAACGGCGAAGTAAATTTCGTTTTGTTAAATGATTTTGAAGAATTTAAACTGGATTGTAAAATAAGCAACAAATTATTGATAGAAAGTATTGAATATTATAATTCTTAATGAACTTTATTTAATGCGGCATTATAAACATCCTCATAAACTGGTAATATATTATCTAAGCAAAACTGTTTAGTGTGTTCTTTGGCAGCTTTCTTAAAATTCATCAAAATTTCATCATCTTTCAAAATTGATATTGCATTTATTGCCATATTAACACAGTCACCTAAATTACTGAGGTAACCTGTTTCCCCATCAATATTTACTTCAGGTAATCCTCCAGTATTTGTGGAAATAACAGCAGTTGAAGCAGCCATGGCCTCTAGTGCAGCTAATCCAAAACTTTCACTTTCAGAGGGTAATAAAAAAACATCTGTGTAACATAAAATTTTAGATATTTCATGACTATTTCCCAAGAAGATAACTTTGTCTTCTATACCTAACTTTTTCACCTGTAATTCAGCATTTCTTTTTTCTGGGCCTTCTCCAACCATCAATAATTTTGAGGGTAGCTCTTGTTGAACTTTATAAAAAATCTTAATTACATCTTTAATTCTTTTAACTGGTCTAAAGTTAGAAATGTGAGTTAATATTCGCTCATTAGGTTTTGCCACAGCTATACGTTGACAATCATTTTGTAGTTCAAGGTCATATTTTTCAGTATCTATAAAATTATGAATTACTTTAATTTCATTGGTAATTGAAAATAAACGAAGCGTATCCTCTTTCAAACTTTTTGAAACTGAGGTTACTATGTCAGAATTATTTATGCTAAATTCTACTGCTGTCTTATAACTGGGATGGCTTCCAACCAAAGTAATGTCGGTTCCATGTAAAGTAGTCACAACTTTTATATCAATACCTTTCTCTAATAGCATCATTTTTGCCATGTAAGCAGCATAAGCGTGAGGAATAGCATAATGAACATGTAAAATTTCTAATTTATATTTAGATACAACTTCTACTAACTTTGTAGACAATGCTAGCTCATAGGGTTGATATTGAAATAATGGATATTCCTCCATTAATACTTCATGAAAGTGTAACTTGTGAGAAATAAAATCTAAACGAACAGGTAGATTATACGTAACAAAATGGACTTCATGGCCTTTATCAGCCAATGCCATTCCTAACTCTGTAGCTACTACTCCACTTCCACCAAATGTTGGATAACAAACAATTCCTATTCGCATTTTTTATTAAAAATATTTTTACAAAGATACTTTTTTACTGACGGGGCATATCTAAATAAAAACATAAAAAAGTAAGGTTAGAGTAAAAAAAAACCTATTGAATATCAATAGGTTTTTAATTTTATTTGTGACTATTTTTAGTAGTCTCCTAATGTTACTGGGTTTTGATTTAGGGCATCGGCTAATTGATCATCATTTGGTGCTTTTCCATGCCATGCATGGGTATGCATCATAAAATCTATTCCATTTCCCATCTCAGTGTGTAATAATACACAAACTGGTTTTCCTTTTCCTGTTTTAGATTTTGCTTCAGAAAGTCCTTTTATTATTGAATCAACATCATTTCCTTTTATTATATCAATTACTTCCCAACCAAAAGCTTCAAATTTAGCTCTGATACTTCCCATTGGTAATACGTCGTCAGTAGCACCATCTATCTGCTTTCCGTTTAAATCTATAGTAGATATTAGGTTATCTATTTTTTTTGCAGAAGCATACATCGCAGACTCCCAAACCTGACCTTCTTGCAATTCACCATCACCATGAAGTGTGTATATAATTTTATCATCCCCATTAAGTTTCTTAGCTTCAGCTGCTCCAATAGCTACAGACATCCCTTGTCCTAAAGACCCTGATGCAATCCTTATACCAGGCAAACCTTCGTGAGTAGTTGGATGTCCTTGTAAACGAGTATTCATTTTTCTAAAAGTTGCCAATTCTTCAATTGGAAAAAAACCGCTTCTAGCCAATACACTGTAATAAACTGGTGAAATATGGCCGTTAGATAAGAAAAATAAATTTTCATTTTTCCCATCCATTGAAAATTCAGTTGAATATTCTAACACCTCTTGATACAAGACAGTAAAAAATTCTGCACAACCAAGAGAACCTCCAGGATGACCAGAATTTACAGCATGAACCATTCTTAAAATATCTCTTCTAACTTGTTGTGTGAAATCTTGTAATTCTTGAATTGTAGCCATTAATTTTTATTTGTTTCACAAAAGTAATTTTTTAAAAAACATTTGACAAGGTTTATTTAATTACAAAGTTAACAAGGTTATTAACTATGTTTTTTCTTTTTTCTTTTTAGCTGCAGGAAATAATACGTTGTTTAATATTAAACGATAACCTGGAGAGGTTTTGTGAAGTTCTAATTCAGTTTTTGGGTCTCCTACTCTATGGGTATAATCTTCAGGGTCATGACCGCCATAAAATGTAAACATTCCTTTTCCTCTTGTACCGTGAATATATTTAGCCTCTCTGTTTGTTCTGTTTTCTCCTAAAACTAAAATGTTTGACTTAATAGTAGATCTATCAAAAGAAGTTGTCTGCCCCATAAATCCCTTTACTAACTGCGTATGATTTTGAGTTAGCATAGTTGGCACTTGATCCCATTTAGCTGAAAATTCTATTAATGAAAAGTAATCGGAAGTTTTGGGAATAAAACGTTTTGTTGTCATATCTATTGACGAAAATTCGTAGGTTGTTGGATTTCTAATTAAATTAAAATCTTTAAATGCAAAGGTTTTATTAAAATTAATTTTAGATTGATAATCAGATTCTGAGGGATCGCCATCAAACATAGATTCTGCAATATCTACATCATCTGCGGATAAAGCAATATCAAAACTATCAGTTGCAGAGCACATAGCAAACATAAAACCACCACCAATTACAAAATTTCTTATCTTTTTACTAACGGCTAGTTTTAATTTTGAAACTTTGTTAAAACCCAATTTTTTTGCAGATTTTTCTGCTCGAAGTTTCCCATTTACATACCAAGGAGTTGTTCTAAACGCTCCATAAAAACGACCATACTGGCCAGTAAAATCCTCGTGATGAAGGTGTAACCATTCGTAAAGTATTAGTTTATCGTTTAAAACCTCTTCATCATAGACAACATCAAAAGGAATTTCGGCATAAGTTAATACCATGGTAACTGCATCATCCCAAGGCATTTTGTCCTTAGGAGAATACACAGCTATCTTTGGAGCTTTTTCAAGACTAACTGCTTCTTGATTTTTAGAAGGAGAAGAAATGTCTTCTAATATTAATTGTGCTTTTGCATCAGAAATTACTTGATACGAAACACCCCTTATGTTGCATTCATTTTCAATGACTTTATTATTTTCTATCAAAAATGCGCCACCATCATAATTTAATAACCATTTAGCTTTTAGACCTACCTCCAGAGAATAATAAACAATACCATAAGCTTTCAAATGATTTGTTTGATTATCATCATTCATAGGAACATAAATAAATGAGGCACTAATAGAGCTCGAAACAAATAGAAACAATAAAATAATGATCAAATTTCTCAACACAAAATTATTATATTTAAAGGGTGTTTTTTAGCCAAAACATGTGATACTTTACAAATTAAATTACTAGTTTATTTTGGAATTTAAAAAATAATAGTTGTAGATAAATACTAGAAAGGAACATCATCTTCATCCATTCCAAATGCATCTTTTGGCTCGATACGAGTATCTGGAAAAACATCTTCAGCAAAATCAGTATTCATACTTGATTGAAATTCACTACTAAAACCTTCATCTAAGTCGGAGAATTTAGCTAAATGACCTGTAAATTTTAATCGAATATTATCTAGACCACCATTACGGTGTTTGGCAATGATAAATTCACCTTGGCCTTCACATGGTGTATGGTCATCATCATCCCATTCTGTCATTCCGTAATATTCTGGACGAAATATAAAAGAGACAATATCTGCATCTTGCTCAATGGCTCCAGATTCACGTAAATCAGATAACAATGGTCTTTTACTACCACCTCTAGTTTCTACAGCTCTAGATAATTGAGATAATGCAATTACTGGCACTTCTAATTCTTTAGCTAATGCTTTTAAATTTCTAGAAATCATAGAAATTTCTTGCTCTCGATTTCCTCCTCCTTTACTATTATTCCCTGCAGTCATTAATTGTAAATAATCAATAACTATAATTCTAACATTATGTTGAGATACTAGACGACGAGCTTTGGCACGTAAATCAAAAATTGATAAAGAAGGTGTATCATCTATAAAAATTGGGGCGTCAGACAAACGTTTTACTTTAACATTCAACTGTTCCCACTCATGTGGTTCTAGATTTCCTTTACGAAGCTTTTCTGAAGTTAAACCTGTTTCAGAGGATATCATTCTGGTAATTAATTGAACAGATGACATCTCTAGAGAAAAAACAGCGACTGCATGATTAAAGTCAATAGCCATATTTTTAGCCATAGAAATTACAAAGGCAGTTTTTCCCATACCAGGACGCGCAGCTATAATAATTAAATCTGATGGTTGCCAACCTGAGGTAATCGCATCAAGTTTTGTAAAACCTGTGGCCAAACCACTCATTCCCTCCTTATTAGAAATTTCTTGGATTTTTGATAAAGCTTGTTTAACTAAATCACTTGCACCTTCCGAACTTTTCTTTAAATTCCCCTGTGTTACCTCAAAAAGCTTAGCTTCAGCATTATCTAACAAATCAAATACATCTGATGTTTCATCATAAGCATTTTCAATAATATCACTAGAAATACTAATTAACCTACGTTGAATATATTTTTGAAGAATAATTCTTGCATGAAATTCTATGTGTGCAGATGAAGCTACTTTTTGAGTTAGTCTAATCAAATGAAAATCACCACCTACTAAATCTAATTTGGCATTTTTTCTCAATGAGTTTGAAACAGTTAACAGATCAATAGGTTTAGACTCTTGGAATAAATCATAAATAACTCTATAAATTTCCTGATGTTTAATCTCATAAAAAGCGTCAGGATGCAGAATATCAATAACGTCATCAATCCCTTTTTTATCAATCATCATAGCGCCCAAAACTGCCTCTTCTAGATCAACTGCTTGAGGTGGTACCTTCCCTTTTTCTAAACTGATAATTTTAGATTTGTCTACTTTTTTACCACTGTATGATTGTGTTTTCTCCATAGTAACAAAGGTATATTTTTACAAACAAATGAGGTTTCTACTATTGGTTTTTATTTTTACACAAGATTTGTTAACCAAATTGTTATTATCATGTTAACAAAGTATAAAGTTCTACATTTCTTTCTGTATTTTTACAATAATGATGAATAAAAAGAAAAATATTTATCTCACCTTTTTTTTAGGAATTCAAATACTATTCATGAGATGGATAGAAAGCAATCCATCTTTTATTGAAACCTATTATTCTAGAGGAATATATCCATACATAAGCTCTTTTTTAAGAATTTTATTTGGATGGATGCCTATCTCCTTTGGAGATCTTATTATTATATTTTTTGGTTTATACCTGATTTATGTCATTTACAAACTTGTTTCAACGCGCTTTACTAATATGGTTTCTAAAATTTTAGGGATTACCTCATTTATCTCAATAATTTATTTCTTGTTTTATTTTCTGTGGGGGTTAAATTATTTTAGAGAACCTTTAGATAAAAACTTAAAGTTCAAAACCACTCCATACAATAATCAAGAATTACTAAACCTTACTAAATATTTAGTTTCTAAACTGAATGAATCTCATTTAAGAATTACAAAATCTGATTCAATAAGTGTAATTGTACCTCATTCAAATAAAGATATTTATTTGCTAGCTAAAAAAGGATATAAAAAATTGGCAAATAATAATTCTCTATTTACTTACAAATATGGTATAGCAAAAAATTCTCTAATAAGTGTTTTACAATCATATAATGGTACTTCAGGTTATCTAAATCCATTTACTGGAGAAGCGCAAGTGAATCGATTGATACCAAAAACCATTTTACCTACAACCACAACTCATGAAATGGCTCACCAAATCGGTTTTGCTGCAGAAAACGAAGCTAATTTTATAGGTTTTTTAGCAGCATTATTTAATGATGATCCTTATTTTAAATATTCTGCATATAGGATGGCCACTAGATATGCCATATTTGAATTATATAAAAGAGATAGAGATGCTTTTGAGATAGTATATAAAACTTTAAATAAAGGGATTTTAATAGATTTTAAATCATCTTCTGATTTCTGGAATACTTATAAGAACCCTTTTGAGCCAATTGTAAAAAAAGGATACAATATTTATTTAAAATCTAACAATCAGGTAAAAGGGATTAATTCCTACAACTACGTAGTAGATTTATTAATTAGTTATTTTAAAACACCACACAATAAAATATAATTCATTAATTATAAAAACTCTTTAGACACTAATATAAAAGTTCTTATTAAGGCACAATTGAAACCCCTATTCTGCTCATAAAGTTTTGTTAAAAACAATTATAAACATTTAATAAGTATTTACTTCTCAATAGATTTATAAAAAATAAACATTAACCAAATGAGAAAACTATTTTTAGTACTCATGCTTTTATCGGTTACTTTAACAAAAGCACAAGAGTACTTTCCAGTAAATACTGGTGTAAAAACATCAAAAAACACAATGGTTGCGTTTAAAAACGCTACCATTTATATGAGTTCAGAAAAGGTTCTCAAAAAAGGTATATTATTGATTAATGATGGAAAAGTTGTTTCTATTGGTAAATCAGTAAAAATTCCTGAAGGCACAACTACTTTAGATTTAAGTGGGAAAATAATATACCCATCATTTATAGATATATACTCTGATTTTGGAATTAAAAAACCAAAAAGAGATTTTTCGAGGGGACGCAGACCCCAGTATGATGCAGAAAGAAAAGGGTATTATTGGAATGACCATATTAGACCAGAAACCTCCTCATATTCTCTTTTTAAGTTTGACTCAAAAAAATCCAAAGAATACTTAAAAGCTGGGTTTGGTATTGTAAATACACATTCACAAGATGGTATTATGAGAGGAAGTGGGATGCTAGTTTCCCTTAATCCAAATTCAAACAATGCATACAGAATTTTAGATGATAATTCGGGCCAATATCTCTCATTTTCTAAGAGTGTAAAATCCAGACAATCATATCCAACATCAAGAATGGGAGCAATGGCACTACTTCGTCAAACGTATCTAGATGCTACTTGGTACGCAAACGGAAAAATGAAAAATAAAGACCTATCTCTGGACGCACTCAACAAAAATAAAAATGAAACACAAATCTTTGAAACAGGAAATCATATAGATGCTGTAAGAGCTGATAAAGTTGGAGACGAATTTGGCATTCAATATACTATTGTTGGGTCTGGAGATGAATTTGAAAGAATACAAGACATAAAAAACACTAATGCAAAATTTATCATTCCAATTAACTTCAGGGCAGCTTATGACGTAGCTGATCCCTTATTAGCGCAACATATAGATTTGGGTGAGATGCGTAAATGGAATCAAGAACCCTCCAATTTAAGTGTTTTATCTAATAATGAAATAACTTTTGCTTTAACTACCCATAAGTTAAAATCAATAACTTCTTTTCATAAAAACCTAAGAAAAGCAATCAAATATGGTTTTGACAAAAAAAATGCGCTAGCAGCCTTAACTTCTATTCCTGCTGAAATACTAGGAAATGATAAAATTGGAAATCTAAATGTTGGTAGTTATGCTAATTTTATTATTACCTCAGGAGATGTTTTTGATTCCAAAACCACTATTCATGAAAACTGGGTTCAAGGAGATAGGAACATTATCAATGATATGAATATTAAAGATATTACAGGTGACTATATCTTGAGTGTTAATGATCAAAAATACAATTTATCAATCACTGGAAAAGGAACAAAACAAAAAGGAAATTTAACAATAGGAAATGAAAAGATAAAATCAACTTTTTCCTTTAAAAATAATTGGGTTTCTATTACAATGAACAACAACAGTACTTACACTAGAATATTGGGAAAAACATCCCCTAGTTCTAATGAGATAAATGGAACAGCTTTTGATAGTGCAGGAAATCAAACTTCATGGACTGCATCAAAAATTGTAAAAGAAAAAGAAAAAAAGAAAAAATTTAATTCTAACAAAGAGAACAAAATTGTTCTTCAACCTGTATCTTATCCAAATATAGGATATGGAAACTTCACACAACCAAAACAACAAACTATTTTAATAAAAAATACTACAGTTTGGACTAGTGAATCTGAGGGGATTTTAAAAAACACAGATGTATTACTTAAAAATGGTAAAATTGTTCTAATCGGAAGTAACATTAAAGACAAAAAAGCTTTAATAATTGATGGGACGGGAAAACATCTAACTGCAGGTATTGTAGACGAGCACTCACATATAGCAGCATCAGCTATTAATGAAGGTGGTCACAACTCTACAGCAGAAGTAACTATAGAAGATGTTGTAGACCCAACAGATATCAATATTTACAGAAACCTTTCAGGAGGTACAACTTCAATTCAAATTCTTCATGGTTCTGCAAATCCGATTGGAGGTCGTTCGGCTATCATAAAATTAAAATGGGGAGAAAATGCTCAAAATTTAATCTATGAGAATTCTCCTAAATTCATAAAATTTGCACTAGGTGAAAATGTAAAACAATCTAGATCAAATACTAGTTACAGGTTTCCACAAACTCGTATGGGGGTTGAACAAGTTTTTACAGATTACTTTCAAAGAGCAAAAGAATATGATCTTGTTAAGAAAAGTGGTCAACCCTACAGAAAAGATTTAGAAATGGAAACATTGGCAGAAATCTTAAACAAAGAACGCTACATTTCATGTCATTCATATGTTCAAAGTGAAATTAATATGTTAATGAAAGTCGCTGAAAAATTCAATTTCAATGTAAATACGTTTACACACATTTTAGAGGGGTATAAAGTTGCTGATAAAATGAGAGAACACGGTGTTGGTGGATCTACCTTCTCGGATTGGTGGGCCTATAAATATGAAGTTAATGATGCTATTCCTTATAATGCCGCCATTATGCATAATGCTGGTGTTACTGTTGCAATTAATTCTGATGACAGGGAAATGTCAAGAAGATTAAACCAGGAGGCTGCAAAAACTGTAAAATATGGTGGATTGTCAGAATTAGAAGCATGGAAAATGGTTACCATTAACCCAGCAAAACTTTTACATATAGATAATAGAGTTGGAAGTATTAAAGTTGGGAAAGACGCCGATGTTGTCTTATGGAGTGATCATCCACTATCTATATATGCAAAAGCTGAAAAAACAATCATAGAAGGCAAGATCTATTTTGATATAAAAGATGATGAAAGAAAAAGAGCCGCTATTAAATCAGAGAAAGCAAAACTCATTAACTTAATGTTAAAAGATAAAATGGGTGGTGGTAAAACACAATTACCAAAGAAAAGAAAAGATAGAAATTTTCATTGTGACACAAAAGAAATATAAAATATGAGAACAATTATTTATAGTTTGATGTTTTTACTTACAACTGTAAACATCACAGCGCAACAAACCCCCGCAAGCAAGCAAGCTGAACCCATATCCATTGAAGGAGCAACTGCCCATTTAGGTAATGGAAAGGTTATTGAAAATTCCCTTGTAATGTTTAGAGAAGGGAAAATTATTTTTGTTGGTAGTTCAAAAACAAAAATAGCGAGAATTGGAAAAATTATTAAAGCTAATGGCAAGCATATTTACCCTGGATTCATAGCTGCCAACTCAACTCTAGGCTTGGTAGAAGTAGATGCGGTTAAGGCATCTTCAGATGTTAGGGAAACTGGAATTATGAATCCACACATTAGAAGTATCATAGCTTATAATGCAGAAAGTAAAGTTGTTGAATCTATGCGTCCAAATGGAGTTTTAATGGCGCAAATTACTCCTCGTGGAGGGACTATTTCTGGCACATCCTCTGTAGTTCAACTAGATGCTTGGAATTGGGAAGATGCTTCCCTGAGAAATGATGATGCAATCCACATGAACTGGCCATCTAGCTTTACTAGTGGAAGATGGTGGCTTGGTGAAGATCCGGCTCTCAAACCAGACAAAAACTATCTAAAAAAAACACAGGATATAGTATCTTTTTTTAAAAGTGCTAAACAGTATCACAAGAAAGATAATTCCAAAAAGAATTTACCCTTTTCTTCAACTAAAGGATTGTTCCTTGGATCTCAAAAGCTTTTTGTTCATGCCAGTGGGCAAAGAGAAATTACCGATGCTATTACTATGGCTAAAGATTTAGGTATTAACAATATAGTTTTAGTTAATGGGCATGAAGCTGAAAAAGTTTCTAACCTTCTCGTTAAGCACAACATACCTGTACTACTTGAAAGACCTCATAGAAATCCAGAAAGCGAAGATCATGCCAATGATTACACGTACACTATTGCAAAAACATTAACAGATTTAGGGATTTTAGTTGGTATTGGCATGGAAGGGCAAATGGAAAGAATGAATACACGTAATTTACCATTTTACGCAGGAACATTTGCTGCACATGGTTTAGAAAGAGAGAATGCCGTTAAATTGATTACAAATAATGCTGCAAAAATTCTTGGTATAGATGATACTGTTGGAACACTTGAGGTTGGTAAAGATGCTACTTTGTTTATTTCTGAAGGTGATGCTCTTGATATGAGAGGAAATATTTTAACTGAAGCTTTTATTCAAGGAAGAAAAATAAGTTTAGAATCACACCAAACTAAATTATGGAAACGCTATTCCAATAAATATAAAACAGAATAAAATGAAAAAAGGGCTCAATCAATTCAGGGCCTTTTTTTTATAAAAATACTATCTAAAAAAGAATTAAAAAGTATAAATTTGTGTGTAACTAACATTAAATGTTTCAAATTAAATGAAACAAATACAAAGTCTCCAAAACCCTCTAATAAAAAACATTCTTAAACTTCAAGAGAAATCTCGGGAGAGAAAAAAACAACAATTATTTGTTATAGAAGGGAAAAGAGAGATTGAACTCGCATATAAAGGTCAATTTGAAATTGATTCACTTCTATTTATTCCTCATAAAATAGAGTATGATTACCTAAAACAGTATCAAGCTAAAGAGGTAATAGAAATTACTCCTGAGGTGTATAAAAAAATAGCATATAGAGAATCAACGGAAGGAATTATAGCCATAGCTAAATCCAAGTATATAGATTTAAACTCGCTTATCTTTAAAAATATAAAACCATTAATCTTAGTGGTTGAAGGCATCGAGAAACCTGGAAACATTGGCGCCATGATTAGGTCTGCTGATGCGGCTAATATTGATGCTATAATTTTAGCAGATCCAAAGACAGATCAATACAATCCAAATGTAATTAGGTCAAGTCTTGGCGGTGTTTTTACAAAAAATATTGTAATCTCTTCATCAGAAGAAATCATAGCATTTTTTAAAAAAAATAATATAAAAATGTATGCAGCAACCCTACAAAACTCAAATTTATACACAAATCAAAATTATACGGAGGCATCAGCTATTATTGTAGGAACAGAAGCTAACGGATTAACTCAAATTTGGAGAGACCATTCAACAAAAAATATTAATATTCCCATGCAAGGAGAGATTGACTCTATGAATGTTTCTGTAGCTGCAGCAGTCATACTTTTTGAAGCAAAAAGACAACGAAACTTTAAATAAAATAAGTACATGAAAATACTAGGGATGGATATCGGTGGCTCTGGAATTAAGGCTGCTATAGTTGACACAAAAACAGGTGAATTAATTTCTGATAGACATAGAATTGCTACACCAAAGCCAGCTACACCAGACGCTGTTGCTGAAGTTGTAAAGGAAATGATAAACTATTTTAATTGGAATAAAGCTGTTGGATGTAGTTTTCCAACCACTATAATAGACGGAAAATGTATTCATTCTGGTAATTTAAGTACTAAGTGGAAAAACATTCAGGTTGATGATTTTTTTAAAAATATTTGTGAGCTTCCATTTTACATAAGTAATGATGCTGATTTAGCTGGTATGGCTGAAGTAACTTTAGGAGCTGGCAAAGGAAAAAAAGGAGTGGTTTTAGTAATTACTATTGGAACTGGAATAGGATCTGGCTTATTTTACAATGGAAAATTAATCCCTAATCTAGAAATAGGAAAATTACTACACAAAGATGGAGAAATAATTGAGTTTTTTTGTGCAGATTCCATCAGAAAAAAAGAAGAATTAACGTTAGAGGAATGGGCTTTACGCTTTGATATCTTGCTGCAATACATCAAAACTATATTTTCACCTAATTTAATAATTTTGGGAGGTGGTATTAGTAAAAAATACGATAAATTTAAACAATACTTGAATACAGATGTAAAGATTAAAGTTGCCAAATTTAAAAATAATGCAGGGATTATAGGCGCTGCCATGTATGCTAGTAAAAAGATTAATAAATAATGGAACCCTCTACTCTATTTAATATTCTCATAACTATTTTATTAATAAAATTCGTTATTGATAGTGTTTTAAATCATTTAAATGCAAAACATTTTAATGATACCCTACCAAATGATATTTCTGATGTATATGAAATTAACGAGTACCAACAATCTCAATCATACAAAAAAACAAATCACAACTTTAGTAAAATCACTTCATTATTTTCTTTAATTACAACACTTCTTTTTTTCTTTTTTAACGGGTTTTCAATTGTAGATGAGATAGCAAGAGGATTTTCTAACAATATCATAATTATAACTCTAATTTTCTTTGGAATTATTATTATTGGAAGTGATATCATTAGTATTCCTTTTTCTTTGTATAAAACATTTGTTATCGAAGAAAAATTTGGGTTTAATAAATCTACCAAAAAATTATTTTTTTTAGATAAAATTAAAGGGCTTTTAATGACTATAATTTTAGGCGGCTCTATCCTATCAATCATCACATGGTTTTATGAATTTACTGGAAATTATTTTTGGATTTACACTTGGCTATTAATTACAACTTTTTCAGTTTTCTTAAATATGTTTTATTCCAAACTCATAGTTCCATTATTTAATGAGCAAACCATTTTAGAAGAAGGTGATTTGAAAAATGAAATTGTAAAATATGTAAATTCCGTAGGTTTTAAAGCTAATAACATATATGTTCTTAATGGATCAAAACGATCTACAAAGGCTAATGCCTATTTTTCTGGATTTGGAAATCAAAAAAGAATTACACTATATGATACTCTTATAAACGATTTAGAAAATAATGAAATAGTTGCTGTATTAGCACACGAGGTAGGACATTACAAAAGAAAACATATTCTTTATAATTTAACATCATCTATCATATTAACTGGATTTGCTTTATTTGTATTATCATTATTTATTAAAACACCATTATTATCATTAGCATTAGGGGTTTCGCATCCCAGCTTTCATATTGGTTTAATTGCATTTGGTATTTTATATTCTCCTGTATCCCAAATTTTAGGAGTTTTCATGAATTACATGTCTAGAAAGTTTGAATATCAAGCAGATAATTATGCTAAAAACACATTTTCAGCTTCACCTCTAATTAGTTCATTAAAAAAACTTTCTAAAAATAGTTTGAGCAATCTAACACCACATTATCTCTATGTATTCTTTCATTTTTCACACCCTACGCTTTTAGATAGAATTAAAAATTTAAATAAATAAACTGATCTTAAAAATTTGCTCATAGTTATTTTTTATGCTACTTTCATTGTATATTCTTGATTAACATATTATAGTCATAATCATCAAAAGAATATTTAGTTAAACATTATAACTTAATTTAATTATTGGAATATAAAGCTACCATAGAAGAAGAAAATAAAGAGATTGCTAAGCGTTATAAAAATCTTTTAAAAGAAACGTACCAAACTCTTTCTAGGTCAGATAAATTATTGATTAGAAAAGCTTTTAACTTATCTGTAGAAGCTCATTCAAATCAAAGAAGAAAAACTGGTGAACCTTATATTTTTCATCCAATTTCTGTAGCAAAAATAGTTGCTAACGAAATTGGTTTGGGTGCAGTCTCAATTGTAGCCGCATTACTTCATGATGTAGTTGAAGATACTAAGTACACTATTAGTGACATAGAGCAATTATTTGGAGAAACTGTAGCTAGAATAGTTAGTGGACTTACTAAGATTTCTAGTCTAAAAAAAGACAAGGATCATTCAATCCAAGCAGAAAATTTTAGAAAAATGCTACTCACCCTACACGATGATGTTCGTGTAATATTAATAAAAGTAGCCGATCGATTACATAACATGCAAACTATGGATGCTATGCCTGCTCATAAACAGGTAAAAATAGCGTCTGAAACTTTATATATATATGCTCCACTAGCTCACAGACTAGGATTGTATAATATCAAAACAGAACTAGAGGATTTAGGATTAAAATATACTGAACCTGATGTTTATAATGATATAGTGAGTAAAATCAGTGAAAGCAAAGAAGATCAAGACAACTACATTAAAACCTTTGAGAAGATATTAAATAAAGGATTAAGTAGAGAAAGTTTTAACTATCAGATCAAAGGTCGCTTTAAATCGATTTTTTCAATTCGTAGAAAAATGAGAAAGCAAAATGTATCTTTTGATGAGGTTTATGACAAGTTTGCCATCAGAATAATTTATGAACCTACATCGAAAGATGAAAAATTTGATGCATGGAAAATTTACTCTATAGTAACTGATTATTTTAAACCCAACCCTTCAAGACTTAGAGATTGGATTTCTCAACCAAAGTCTACAGGTTATGAGGCACTTCACATAACAGTTGTTGGACCAGAAGCAAAATGGGTTGAAGTACAAATTCGATCTAATAGAATGGATGAAATTGCAGAAAAAGGATATGCAGCTCATTTTAAATACAAACAAGGAACAGAAAATGAAAATGGATTAGATGGCTGGTTAAATCTTCTGAAAGAAACTTTAGAAAATCAGAGTATCAATGCAGTAGATTTTGTGGAAGATTTTAAACTGAACTTGTACGCTAAAGAAATTTATGTATTTACGCCAAATGGTGATTTAAAATCTCTTCCAAAAGGTGCTTCAGCATTAGATTTTGCTTTCTCTATACATACAGATATCGGTTTAAAATGTAGAGGGGTAAAAGTAAATGGAAAATTAGTTCCGTTAAGTCACGAACTTTCAAGTGGTGATCAAATAGAAGTTTTTACAACCTCAAATAATAAACCTAATGCACGATGGCTGGATTTTGTTATAACCGCAAGGGCTAGAACTAAAATTAAATCAGCACTAAAAGAACAAGAGAAAAAAATAGCAGAGGAAGGCAAAGCAATTTTAGTGCGAAAACTTCGTCATTTAAAAATAAATTTTGATGAAAAATTATTAAATGAGCTTGTTGTTTTTTTTAAATTAAAAACTAGTTTCGATTTATTTTTCAGAGTAGGCACGGGAGCAATCGATAACAGTCAACTAAAAAACTTTGTAAGCCAACGAAACAATATGATAATTAACTTCTTTAAAAAGCGTTTAAGTAGAACGCCTTCCAAAGAATTAATTAATAAAGAAGAGGTTTCTACAAAATATGATGGATTGGTTTTTGGACAAGAAGAAGAAAAATTGGATTTCACTTCATCTAAATGTTGCAAGCCAATTCCAGGAGATAAGGTTTTTGGTTTTATAACTATAAATGAAGGGATAAAAATTCACAAAAAAGATTGTCCTAATTCAATATCTCTTCAATCTAACTATGCATATCGGGTTATTAAAGCCAAGTGGATAGATTCAACCAATCAAGAATTTAAAGCTATTTTAAAATTAAGTGGAGAAGACAACAAGGGAATAGTAAACAATTTAACTAAAATAATTTCTAATACCATGGATGTTTTTATTCATAGCATAAATATTGCTGGAAATGAAGGTATATTTGATGGTAAATTATCTATAAGTGTTAAAAACAGAACTCAACTAAACAAATTAATTGAACGCATAAAAAAGGTAGAAGGTATTAAAAAAGTAGAACGTGTTAATACAATGTAAATAACCTTCTAAAAAAACTACACTTTACATCAAATAATAACATTAAATTTGTTTCACTTATAAAGTAATAATATGGTCTCAAAAAACAATCAAGAAGTTGTAAAAAGAGTATTTACTACCTTTCTGGAAGAGAACAAACATAGAAAAACTCCAGAAAGATTTGCTATTCTTCAAGAAATATACGACGTAGACGAACATTTTGATATTGAATCTTTATATATCAACATGAAAAACAAAAACTATCGTGTTAGTAGAGCTACATTGTATAATACTATAGACTTATTGTTGGATTGCGGACTAGTTAGAAAACACCAATTTGATGGTCAATCTATGGCTAGATATGAAAAAAGCTATTTTGATAAACAACATGATCACGTTATTCTTACTGATTCTGGTGAAGTAAAAGAGTTTTGTGATCCAAGAATTCAGATTATAAAAAAAACAATTGAAGAAGTTTTTGACATCGATATTCATAATCATTCACTTTACTTTTACGGAACAAAAAAACAATCAAAAAATTAATATTTAATAGAATTATATTTCATGGGGGTAGATTTATTACTGGGACTACAATGGGGAGACGAAGGAAAAGGAAAAATTGTTGATGTTCTAACAAAGAACTATGATATCATTGCTAGATTTCAAGGTGGTCCTAACGCAGGGCATACGTTAATATTTGATGGTCACAAACATGTTCTTCATACAATTCCATCGGGAATTTTTCATAAAACTGCATTAAATGTAGTTGGTAACGGAGTAGTCATAGATCCTGTAATCTTTAAAAAGGAATTAGAAAATCTCGATAGACATGAAATTGATTATGAATCAAAACTTCTTATATCTAGGAAGGCACATTTAATCCTACCAACCCATAGATTATTAGATGCAGCCTCTGAAACTTCAAAAGGAAAAGCCAAAATAGGTTCTACCCTTAAAGGAATAGGTCCAACCTATATGGACAAAACTGGTAGAAATGGAATGAGAGTTGGTGATCTTGAATTAGATAATTGGAAAGACAAATACCAAGCACTTACAAAAAAGCATATTGAATTGTTAGATTTCTTTAATGTGGATATTCAATACAATCTAGAAGAATTAGAAGAAGAGTTCTCTGAAGGAGTAGAAAAACTAAGAAGATTATCTTTTATTGATAGTGAGGAATTCTTAAACAACGCAGTTAAAAATAAAAAAACAATACTAGCAGAAGGTGCACAAGGTTCATTATTAGACATAGATTTTGGTACATATCCTTTTGTAACCTCCTCTAACACTACTGCTGCTGGAGCTTGTACTGGATTGGGCGTTGCGCCAAATAGAATTGGTGAAGTATTTGGTATTTTTAAAGCTTATACTACACGCGTAGGCTCAGGACCTTTTCCTACAGAATTGTTTGATAAAGATGGAGCTACTATGGCTAAAGTAGGGCATGAATTTGGAGCAACAACAGGAAGGCCAAGACGATGTGGGTGGTTAGATTTAGTAGCCTTAAAATATGCTGTAGACATTAACGGCGTAACTCAATTAATGATGATGAAAGGAGACGTTTTATCAGGATTTAAAACATTAAAAGTTTGTACATCATACAATTATAAAGGAGAAAAAATTAGTCACTTACCTTATAACATAGAATCTGAAAATGTGTCCGTTAATTATACTGAGTTTAAAGGTTGGAATGAAGACTTAACAAAAATGACTTCTGCAGATCAATTACCAAAAAACTTATTAGATTATGTGGCTTTTGTTGAAAAGGAAACAGGAGTCCCAATAAAAATTGTATCAGTAGGGCCAGACAGGAAACAAACTATACTTCGATAGTTTTATAGTATAATTAAGAAGTTTACCACAGCTATTTCAGTACTTTAGCCAAAGATAAATTACAAGTTTGAAAAAAATACTGACTATATTATTTATTTTTATTTCTTGTTTAGGATTTTCTCAACAGAAAAAAATAAAATTTGATGCTGATTTACAATTTGCAGATGAAGAAAAATACCCTGGAGCCACTGTCCTTATTGGTAAAGTAAAAATGATTCATGCTGGTGCAATCCTTACTTCTAAAAAAGCTTTTTACTATAAAGAAGATAATTTTTTCAAAGCCATAGGTGATGTGGTCATCAATCAAGGAGATACCATTAAACAATACAGTGATTATGTAGATTATGATGCAGATACAAAAAAAACAATTTCCTGGGGGGATGTCATTTTAAAAGACCCAACCATGACTCTGACTACTGATACTTTGTATTTCAACAGAGCTAGCCAGCTTCTATTTTACAAAGATCACGCAGTAATTAAAGATGAAACTAATGTTCTAAAAAGCAAGTTTGGAAATTATTACTTAGAACAAAAGAAATTTGTTGCTACCACCAAGGTTACTATCACTAATCCTGATAATCTTATTGAATCAAATCATCTTGATTATTATACGAATTCAGGACATGCTTTCTTATATGGACCTTCTACCATAACAAATCAAAAAGATAATAATAAAATTTACTCAGAGAGAGGATTTTACAATACAAAAACCGATATTTCACATTTTGTTAAAAATGCAAAACTGTATTTAGATGAAAGAACTATAGAGGGAGACAGCTTGTATTATGACAAGATTCGTGGATTTGCATCAGCAACAAATAATATTAAAGTAATTGATACCGCAGAAAATTTTATGGCAAAAGGAAATTATGCTGAATATTTTCAAAAAAAAGATTCCATTTTTATGATCAAAAAAGCTGTTGCTATTTCTGTAGTTGAAAATGATTCTACTTTTATTCATGGAGACACGTTATTAGTTACTGGTAAAAAGGATGCTCGAAAAATTCGCTCATATTATAATGTCAAGTTTTTTAAGTTAGATTTACAAGGGAAATGTGATTCTTTATTCTCGGATCAGTCTAAGGGGATTACTAAAATGTATGTAGATCCAATTTTATGGTCAGATAAAAGTCAAATTACTGGAGATAGTATTAAACTATTAAGTAATCAAGAAACTAATAAATTAGATTCTTTAAAAATATTAGGCAACTCATTTATTATTCAAAAAGATTCAATAGATCCTGAGAATTTTAATCAAATAAAAGGTAGAAATATGTATGGAAAGTTCATTGATAATGAACTTCGAACATTATTAGTAAAAGGTAATGGTGAAGCTGTAAATTTTAACAGAAATGAAGAAGGAGTCCTAGAAACCGTAACTAAACAATATTGTAGTAATATTGAATTTGAATTATTAAACAGTGAAATAAATCAGATAAAATGTTTAAACATGTCTGATGGAAAAACATACCCTCCATCTTTATTCCCTGAGAATGATAGACGTATAAAAGGTTTTGTTTGGAGAGAGACAGAACAACCTAAAACTAAAGAAGATATTTTTAATAAAAAATCAACTAAAAGTAAAAAAGGTAAGGTCCTTTTAAATTCAAAAAAAAACACCTTCAATCGAAATTAAATATAACCTCAAACTTAATTGGTGAAAAATGATTTCTTAACATATCAAGCACAAACTAGTCCTCACCCACTATCTATAGAGATAAAAAAAGCAAAAGGGAGTTATATTTATGATATCAATGGTAAGAAGTATTTAGATTTTGTAGCTGGAGTTTCTGCCAATAGTTTAGGTCATCAACATCCAAAAGTTACTAGAGCTATAAAAAAGCAATTAAATAAATATACTCATGTAATGGTGTATGGTGAGTTTATCCAAGAACAACCTGTACAGCTCTCTAAACTTCTATCCAAAACACTACCCAATATATTTAGTGTGTATCTTACTAACTCTGGAACAGAGGCTTGTGAAGGTGCTTTAAAACTAGCAAAACGTCACACAAAGAGATCAGAAATTATAGCTTGTCATCACTCCTATCACGGAAATACACAAGGATCAATGAGTGTTTCTGGGGCGGAAATTCAAAATAGAGCCTTTAGACCATTAGTACCTGGTTCAAAATTTATTCATTATAATTCTTTAGAGGATTTAAAAAAAATAACAACAAATACTGCTGCTGTTATTTTAGAAACTATTCAAGGAGGAGCTGGCTTCATTGTCCCACAAAATAATTATTTAGCAAAAGTGAAAAAACGATGCGAAGATGTTGGAGCTTTAATGATAGTAGACGAAATTCAAACAGGAATTGGTCGTACTGGTAAGTTTTGGGGTTTTGAAAATTATGGAATTATACCAGATATAATTATTACAGGTAAAGGTTTAGGAGGCGGAATGCCAATTGGTGCGTTCATCGCTCAACAAAAATTAATGGATTTATTAAAAGATCAACCAAAGTTAGGACATATAACTACTTTTGGAGGACATCCAGTTATAGCATCTGCTGCAGTTGCTACAATAAATATCTTGCAAAATTCTACGCTAATAGAAGAGACGCTTGAGAAAGAAAAATTAATAAGAAAACTTCTAAAACATCCAAAGATTAAAGAAATAAGAGGAAAGGGTTTGATGTTAGCAGCTATTGTAGAATCTAATGAAATAGCAGCAAATATCATTCATAAATGCTTAGAAGAAGGATTGATTTTATTTTTCCTGCTATTTGAGGGAAAAGCAATTAGAATAACACCACCACTAACTATCTCAAAAAAAGAAATTAGTAAAGGTTGTGAAATAATCATGAAGGTAATAGATAACCTTGAACAATAAATATTTTATGTATTTACATAAAAAAACTCCTAAATTTCTCTAGGAGTCTTCATTAATAATATGTTGACGATTATTTAGGCATTCTGTTTTTTTATCAAGTTTAAAGCAGATCCTTCATTATACCATTCAATTTGTCCAGCATTATAGGTATGGTTGGTTTTAATTACATCTTTACTGCCGTCTTTATGAACAACTTCTATGGTTAAGTTTTTCCCAGGAGAAAATTCATGTAAATCAATAAAATTAAATGTATCATCTTCTTGAATTAAATCATAATCTGTTTCATTAACAAAAGTCAATCCCAACATTCCTTGCTTTTTTAAATTTGTTTCATGAATTCTAGCAAAAGATTTTACAATTACAGCAACAACACCCAGATGACGCGGTTGCATAGCTGCATGCTCTCTAGAGGAACCTTCACCATAATTATGATCTCCAACTACTACAGAATAAATACCAGCTTCTTTATAAGCACGCTGAACATCAGGAACACCTGCATATTCTCCAGTAAGTTGATTTTTAACAAAATTAGTTTTCTTTCCGTAAGCATTTATTGCTCCAATTAGAGTGTTATTTGCTATGTTATCTAAATGACCTCTGAAACGTAACCATGGACCAGCCATAGAAATATGGTCAGTAGTACATTTACCAAAAGCTTTAATTAGTAGTTTGGCACCTTTAATTTGAGTACCAATAGGAGTAAATGGTGACAATAATTGTAATCTTTCAGATTCTTCATTAACTACAACTTTTACATGACTACCATCACTTTCAGGGGCTAAATACCCATTATCTTTTACTTCAAATCCTTTTGGTGGTAATTCCCATCCGGTAGGTTCGTCAAACATCACTTTCTCTCCATTAGCATTTATTAATGAATCTGTAAGTGGATTAAAATCTAGACGACCTGCAATAGCTATTGCTGCTGTAATTTCTGGCGAAGCTACAAAGGCATGTGTATTAGGGTTTCCATCAGCTCTTTTTGCAAAATTTCTATTAAATGAGTGAACTATACTATTTTTAGGTGCATTTTTTGGATCACTGTATCTAGCCCACTGGCCAATACATGGGCCACAAGCATTTGTAAATATTTTTGCATCAAGTTTTTCAAAAATAGATAGGATTCCATCTCTTTCTGCTGTGTAGCGTACCTTTTCAGAGCCTGGGTTAATACCTAAATCAGCATTCATTGTTATCCCCTTATCTAATGCTTGTTGAGCTATCGAAGAGGCTCTTGATAAATCTTCATATGATGAGTTTGTACATGAACCTATCAACCCCCATTCAACTTGAAGTGGCCAATTATTTGAAGTAGCTTTGCTATTCATGCTCTCTCCTATTTCGGTAGATAAATCTGGAGTAAATGGACCATTTAATAAAGGCCCTAATTCAGATAAATTAATTTCTATCACTTGGTCAAAGTATTGTTCAGGATCTGCGTAAACTTCAGGGTCTGCAGTAAGATATTCTTTTACATTGTTGGCAGCATCTGCAACATCGGCTCTATCTGTAGCTCGTAGATATCGCTCCATAGATTCATCATATCCAAATGTTGAAGTAGTAGCTCCAATTTCTGCACCCATGTTGCAAATTGTTCCTTTTCCTGTACAAGACATAGCAGTTGCACCTGGACCAAAATATTCTACTACTGCTCCCGTTCCACCTTTCACTGTTAAGATTTGAGCAACTTTTAAGATTACATCTTTAGGAGCTGTCCAACCTGATAATTTACCAGTTAGTTTAATTCCTATTAACTTTGGAAATTTCAACTCCCAAGCCATACCGGCCATTACATCTACAGCATCTGCTCCACCAACACCTATGGCAATCATTCCAAGACCACCTGCATTTACAGTGTGAGAATCTGTTCCTATCATCATCCCTCCAGGAAATGCATAATTTTCAAGAACTACTTGATGTATTATTCCAGCACCTGGCTTCCAAAAACCTAAACCATATTTATTAGATACAGACTCAAGAAAATTAAAAACTTCACTACTTACGTTATTTGCATGTTTTAAATCGTTAGAGGCACCTTCTTTAGCTTGTATTAAGTGATCACAGTGAGTAGTTGTTGGGACAGCTACCTTACTTTTACCTGCCTGCATAAATTGTAATAAAGCCATTTGAGCAGTAGCATCTTGAAGAGCTATTCTATCTGGAGCAAAATCTACGTAGTCTTTTCCTCTGACATATGCTTTATTTGATGTACCGTCCCATAAATGAGAATACAATATTTTTTCAGCAAGAGTTAAAGGTTTACCTGTAATTTCTCTAGCAGTATCAACTCGGGTTTTAATGTTGTCGTAAACCTTCTTGATCATGTCTATATCGTATGCCATATAAGTAATTTTAATGATTGTTTTAAGTAGGACAAAACTAAGGTTTTTGAATGATATTTAAAAAATAAACAACAAATAGCTTTGATTAAAAGATTAAAAATAAGAAATGCTTAATTTTTTAAGAATAATTGAAAAAAATGCATTTTTTACATAGTTATTTTATCAATATAATAAAAAAAGCAGACCAATAAGCCGGATTCTGTTCTCTTTGAAGAGTCTTATCATTTATCTAGTTCTAAAATTACTCTTAGAATCTATCTGCCTACCCCTTAGAATCGGGCGAGTTACCCTCAAACTCTAATGTACATGACATTGCACCGCACAGAGTTTACCTGGTTTCACTACAGCCGAACTGTACTTGCTTTCTGTTGCACTAGTCCTCAATTTACATTGGACGGATGTTATCCGCTGTGCTACTCTATGGTGTCCGGACTTTCCTCTTACTGCAAGAATTTTATAAAAACTAAATTTAAAATAATACTATCATAAAAGTAAAGATTTTATAATTCTCTAAGCAAGCGATAAGATAGGTCTGCTTTCAGTTGTCAAAAATACAATCTTTATTTAAATGAAAACCCACTCAGTTTAATTTGAGTGGGAAAAATTGCTATGAAAAAGATTTTTAATGCCTAAGCATTAAAGTTCAAATTTAGTTATTAAAATTCAAAAACAAAAGTTTGTTAATTACATTTTTAAGAAAACATATCTTTTACTTTCTCAAAGAATGATTTATCTGATTTTTTTGGCGATGGAGTAAAATTATCATCGCTCTTCATTTTTTCAAAAAACTGTCTTTGTTCTTTGTTTAACTCTTGTGGAGTCCAAACATTTATATGTATTAAAAAATCCCCTGTTCCATATCGTTCTATACTAGGCAAACCTTTACCTTTTAGTCTAAGAATCTTACCAGATTGAGTTCCTGATTCTATTTTAATTTTAACTTTTCCTGATAATGTTTCTATTTCTTTACTTTCACCTAAAACAGCTTCAGATAAGTTTATATATAAATCAAAATGAACGTTGGTTCCCTCTCTTTTTAAAGTTTGATGTTGTATTTCTTCTATTAAAACCAATAAATCGCCAGACAATGAATTCTTTCCTGGAGCTTCATTTCCTTTTCCACCAACTTTTAATTGAACTCCTTCAGTAACACCAGCTGGAATATTAATAGAAACCGTTTCTTCTTTTACTACTAAACCTTGAGCATCAGCCCCATTAGGCTTGCTAGAAATAATTTCTCCAGATCCTTGACAAGTACCACAGGTAGTAGCTGTTTGCATTCTTCCAAGAATGGTGTTAGTTACTCGCATTTGTTGTCCAGATCCGTTACAGGTTGTACAAGTTTTGTATCTAACTCCTTCTGCTTGAATCTTTCTGCGAACTTTCACTTTCTTTTCAACACCTTTGGCAATTTCCTCTAATGTTAATTTTACACGAATTCGCATATTGGTACCTTTCACTCTGGCTTGGCGTTGACCTCCGCCGCCAAAGCCTCCAAAGCCTCCACCGCCAAAAATATCTCCAAACTGGCTAAAAATATCATCCATATTCATACCTCCTCCTCCAAAGCCACCGCCTCCTTGAGCACCTTCAAAGGCAGCGTGACCATATTGATCATAACGTGCTTTTTTGTTATCGTCACTCAGGATTTCATAGGCCTCTGCTGCTTCTTTAAACTTTCCTTCTGCAGTTGCGTCATCTGGATTTTTGTCTGGATGGTATTTAATTGCCTTCTTTCTGTAGGCTTTTTTAATTTCTGCTGCACTAGCAGACTTGCTAACACCTAATGTTTGGTAATAATCTTGTTTTGCCATATTCTTTATTTGTATTCCGCTGAAGAGGGGTAATCAACTTTTATGATTGCCCAATCACTACTTTTGGATAACGTATAATTTTTTCTCCTAATTTGTAACCTTTCTCAACTGCATCAATCACTTTACCTTTTAGCTTATCAGAGGGAGCAGGAATTTGTGTGATAGCTTCATGTATTTCAGCATCAAAAGCATCTCCTTCTTTTACCTCAATTTCAGTTAATCCTTTTTGAGTTAGCGTATTTTTGAACTTATCATTTATTAGTTGCATGCCCTTTAAAAGCTCTTTATCCTTAACTTTTTTGATTTCAGATAAACCCCTGTCAAAATCATCCATGATTGGCAGTAAAGATGTCATTAGTTCTTGACTGGCAGTTTTAAATAATTCAATTCGTTCTCTTGAGGTTCTTTTTTTATAATTTTCAAACTCTGCAAACAAACGTAAATATTTATCTTTTTCTTGTTGAATTAATTCCTCTGGAGTAAGTTCTTTCTTCACTTCCTCTTGGTTTTGTTCTACTTGAGGTTCTTGTTCAACGTCTTTTATTTCTTCTTCTTTTGTGTTTTCTTTATTGCTCATTTTATAAAATAATTAAAATGTTTACATTTTATATTCAAATATTTTGCCAATAAAAAAATAGTGCCAAAGTGACACTATTAATTTATTATAATTAAAAACTTAGTACGTTTAAGCTTCTATTCTTTCAATTTTTGCTCCTAAAGATCGCAAGCGATTTTCAATATCTTCATATCCTCTATCGATTTGCTCTATATTATTAATAATACTTGTGCCTTTGGCTGATAATGCCGCTATTAATAATGAAATACCAGCTCTTATATCTGGTGATGACATCTTTGTTGCTTTTAATTGTGATTGACGGTTATGGCCAATTACCGTAGCTCTATGGGGATCACATAAAATTACTTTAGCTCCCATATCTATTAATTTATCAACAAAAAACAAACGACTCTCAAACATTTTCTGATGAATTAAAACAGTTCCTTTTGCTTGTGTAGCTACTACCAAAATGATACTCAATAAATCTGGAGTAAAACCTGGCCATGGAGCATCAGATACTGTTAATACAGATCCGTCTATATAATTTTGTATCTCATAGCTTTCTTGAGAAGGGATAAATATGTCATCTCCTCTTTTTTCTAATTGAATTCCTAATTTTTTAAAAACTGAGGGTATTTGACCTAAATTTTCCCAACTAACATTTTTGATTGTTAGCTCAGATTGTGTCATGGCAGCTACACCAATCCAACTTCCTATCTCAATCATATCTGGTAGCACACTGTGAGTACATCCTCCAAGAGAAGTTACTCCTTCTATTATTAACAAATTAGAACCTACGCCCGTAATATTAGCACCCATACTATTTAACATTTTTGACAATTGTTGAATGTAGGGTTCACAAGCTGCGTTGTATATTTTTGTGGTTCCCTTTGCCAATACAGATGCCATGATAATATTTGCAGTTCCTGTAACAGATGCCTCGTCTAATAACATTTCAGAGCCTAAAAGACCATCTGGAGCTTCTACTCCATAAAAATACTCTTCTTTATTATATCTGAAAGTTGCACCTAAACGAATAAAGCCTTCAAAATGTGTATCTAGTCTTCTTCTGCCTATTTTATCACCTCCTGGCCTAGGAATATAACCTTTCCCATAACGAGCTAATAAAGGACCTACAATCATGATAGAACCTCTTAGAGAACTTCCATCTCTTTTAAATTCTGGAGACTCTAAATACTCTAAATTAATATTATCTGCTTGAAAAGTATATGAGTTTTTATCGAGTTTGTTTATTTTAACTCCAAGTTCTCCAAGAATAAAAATTAGTTTATTGATATCTATAATATCAGGAATATTATGAATGGTAACTTTTTCTGGAGTTAATAAAACGGCACATAAAATTTGGAGTGCTTCATTTTTTGCTCCCTGTGGTGTAATGGTTCCATCTAACCTATGTCCGCCTTCTATTTTAAATGAAGCCATTGTTATCTTTTTCTGTTTTTGTGTTGGTAATTTTTTCCTTTATTATTTTTGTGATTAGGTCCCTGACCTTGAGTATTTCTTTTTCTAAGCAGATTTTTACTTTCAGATAATACTTCTTCAGAATTTCTTATATCTATTTTACCAATAGATAATTCGTATAAATGAGAGAAAATAACATCATCCTCTACAGTATCTTTATTCCAATTTAAAAAACACTTTTTCATATGATTAGCTATAGAATATACTAAAGCTTCTTTCATTTCTCCTTCATCCCAAGTCAAAGCCGTGTCTATCATAATCTGAATATTATTACCATAAAAGCGATATTTATTTGCAGATTTAGGATATGCTAAAGGTTGTGGTTTTTCTTGCAACTCTTCTTTTGAAGGTCTTTCGTAAGGAGATTCTGCATCTAATTTAAAATCAGACATGATGTATAACTGATCCCAAAGTTTGTGTTTAAAGTCTGGAACATCACGTAAATGAGGTTGAAGGTTACCCATTACATCAATTATTGCTAGTGCCATTGTATTTCTCTCTTCTTTAGTCTCTAAAGCTATACAGTGATCCACTAATTTTTGAATGTGCCTTCCATATTCTGGAATAATTAAATGAGGTCTTTCTGCATTGTATTCTAAATCGTAGTCTATCATATGATTTGAAATGTTATAATCTAAGGTTAGTGCAAATTAAGTATTTATTTTTGGTTTGACTTCACAAAACATCAACCAATCACTTTCAATTTAGCAAATTGAAGTAATAGTTTCTTCTTTCCTACTGTTCCAAACTGAATTTCTGCTTTTTTATTGGCTCCAGTTCCTTCTAAATTTAAAACCTCTCCTCTACCAAAACGATTGTGCTCAATAATATTTCCAACAACAATCTTATCATCAAATAAATTTGTTTTTGGTTGAGTATGAGATACTTTTTTTAAATTTTTAGGTGGAGTAAAAACTACTTTATTTTCTTGTTTTCTCTCTAACTTCTTTCTTTGTATGGGTTTCTGAAAACGAATTTTTTTTGGAGCATCACCAAAAATATCCTCATTTAAAAATCTATTTACAGATGGGGCTAATTTTTTTGGTGTGATGTATTCTAAATATTGCTCATCTATTTCTTCTAAAAAACGACTAGGCTCACAATCTATTAATTTCCCCCATCGATATCTTGTTTTTGTATAGGTTAAATACGCAACTTTTTCTGCTCTAGTTAAAGCTACGTAAAACAATCTTCTTTCTTCCTCTAATTCAGACCTAGTATTCATACTCATTGCAGAAGGAAAGAGATTCTCTTCAAGGCCAACAATATACACATACGGGTATTCTAACCCCTTAGATTGGTGAATACTCATTAATGAAACCTTTGGTTTATCATCTTTTTTGTCAGCATCTAAATCCGTTGCTAAAGCTACCTCTTCTAGGAATACAGGTAAAGAAGCATCTTCTCCAGTTTCTATTTTATCGGTTATAAAATCTTTTACCCCGTTTAATAATTCTTGAACATTTTCTACTTTACTTATAGCTTCTGGTGTTCCCTCCTTTTCTAAATCTTTGACGAGTTGTGTTTGTTTTACAACCAATTCTGTAATTTCAAAAGCATTCAGTTTTTGGGCATCTATCTGCAAACGAAGTATCATATTTAAAAAATTCTGAAGTTTCGTTTTTGTGCCAGAATTTAATTTTAAATTTATTTTATCTAAGTGTTTTAACACCTCAAAAATTGATTTTTTATAGTGATTTGCAGCTATAGTAAGTTTGTCTATAGTGGTTGCTCCTATTCCTCTTGCTGGATAATTAATGACTCTTTTTAATGCCTCCTCATCATTAGGATTGATAATCATTCTTAAATAAGACAGTAGATCCTTTATTTCTTTTCTACCGTAGAAAGAAATTCCACCATATATTTTGTATGGAATACTTTTTTTTCTCAATGCATCTTCTATGGCTCTAGATTGAGAGTTTGTTCTGTATAATACTGCAAACTGATTATTATGCAGTTGTAAATTCATTTTGTAATCAAAAATAGACTGCGCCACAAAACGTCCTTCTTCTCCATCTGAGATAGAGCACATTACTTTAATTTGTTCTCCTTTGGCATTAGTTGTCCAAACTTCTTTATCTAATTTGGTTTTATTTTTTTCAATAACAGAATTGGCTGCATTCACTATGTTTTGGGTAGAACGATAATTCTGTTCTAACTTAAACATTTTAGTATCTGGATAGTCTTTCTGAAAACTCAATATATTTTGAATATTAGCCCCTCTAAAACTATAAATACTCTGCGAATCATCTCCAACTACACAAATGTTTTGAAAACGATCTGCCAATGCTTTAACAATAATATATTGCGAATGATTGGTATCTTGATACTCATCTACCATGATGTAACGAAAACGATCTTGATATTTTGCCAATACTTCAGGAAAACGAGCTAATAACTCATTGGTTCTTAACAGTAAATCATCAAAATCCATAGCTCCAGATTTGAAGCAACGGTCAACGTATTCTCGATAAATATCTCCAACCTTAGGCCTGCTTGCCATTAAATCTGCTTCTTGTAGATCTGAATTATTAAAATAGGCTCTCACAGTAATCAAACTATTTTTAAAAGAAGAAATACGATTTAGAATCTGCTTAGCTTTGTACCTTTCTTTGTCCAAGCCCATTTCTTTGATGATGGCTCCTATTAATCGAACAGAATCTTGAGTGTCATAAATAGTAAAATTAGAGGGGTACCCTAATTTATCTGCTTCAGAACGTAAAATTCTTGCAAAAACAGAATGGAAAGTACCCATCCACAAATTTTTAGATTCACTAGGACCAACAACAGCGGCAATACGCTCTTTCATTTCCCGTGCTGCCTTGTTGGTAAAAGTAAGCGACAAAATATTAAAAGCATCTACACCTTGTTGCATTAAATGCGCTATCCTGTAGGTAAGCACCCGTGTTTTACCAGAACCTGCACCAGCTATGATAATCATAGGGCCGTTTTTCTGTAAAACTGCTTCTTTTTGAGCCGGATTTAAGGAATCTAAATAGTTTGCCAAAGTAAGTATTAGTATTTATCAAAAATACCATTCTAGTAGGAGTATGACAAGAAAATGTGTTCTCAATTTTCTAGTATTTTTGAACAAAAATTTGTCTTTAAATAATCACTCTCTAATGAAAATTTTATAAAAAAATTAGATGCTCAATGGATTTAATAAAGATTGATCTAAAATATTACTCCCCTTCTTTTTGCTTCCCAACTTAAATCTTCTATTTTTGGTTTATGGAAGAAAGTATTTTACAAGGCATTGGTTACGCAATTCCTGCTCTAATTACTGGCGCAGTGGCCTATTTTGTAATGAGTGGTTTAAGAAACCAAGATACCAATGAAAAGAAATTAGATCTTTTAGCACAAAAGAAAAAAGAATCATTGCCCATTCGTTTACAAGCCTACGAACGCATATTGTTATTCTGTGAACGCATAAACCCTGTTAAAATGTTAGTTCGCATAAAGCCAATAGGAGATTCTTCCGAGGCATATTTACAATTATTGCTAGCTAGTATAGAACAAGAGTTTCAACATAATATGGTGCAACAATTGTATATTTCTGATGAATGCTGGAATGTAGTTGTTGCCACCAAAATAGCTGTAATTAACAACCTAAAAAAAGTTTCTAATGCTTCTGATTCTGCAACTGATTTTAGAGAAAAAGTGTTTTTAGAATATTCTACAAAAGCACCTGCTACAGATACTGCTGTTGCATTTTTAAAAAATGAAGTAAAAAAAAGCATCTAACATCTTCATTTTGAAAGTCATATCCTCAATCAAGTATATTAAAATGAAATCTTTAATCTATCATTTTTCTAGTATTATTCTCATTTTTATTTTAGTTGCTTCATGCAAAAAAGAAGTTTCAAATAAAATAAACAATACTGCTCTACACCCTAAAAATACTATAAAATACGCAAAAGGATTTGATATTATAAGCACTAAAAATGAAAAAAAATTAATTATTAAAAATCCGTATTCAAATACCTCGAATAATTTTGAATACATTATTAAAAAAGGGATTAATGATCAATTAAATGTTATTAATACACCCATTAAAAAAATAGTGGTTACCTCTACAACACATATTCCAATGCTAGAATTATTAGGTGAAGAAAAAGCCTTGGTTGGGTTTCAAAATACAGACTATATTTCTTCAACTAAAACTCGAAATAGAATAGATGCTGGGTTTGTAAAAGAGTTAGGAAATGAAGCTGCATTAAACACCGAAAGTTTACTCGAATTAAAGCCAGACGCTGTTATTGGTTTTACTATGGATAATTACAATAAAACCTTTAATTTAATAGAAAAGCATGGAATTCCAGTAATTATAAATGGAGATTGGCGCGAAGAAACACCACTTGGAAGAGCAGAATGGATTAAATTTTTTGGAGTTTTATTTAACAAAGAAAGGTTAGCTGATAGCATTTTTAATACTATTGAAGTAGATTATTTAGCAGCTAAACGTATTGCAAAAGAAAATACAAAATACCCTTCCATTCTTTCAGGAGCGATCATGAGAAATGATATTTGGAGCTTACCCGCGGGAGAAAGTTTTGTTTCTCAATTTTTACTAGATGCCAATGTAAATTATCTTTGGAAAGACTCTAAAGGGAAAGGAAGCTTACAACTAAGCTTTGAAAGTGTATTAGATAAGGCCCAACATGCTGATTATTGGATTGCTCCAGGATATTTCTCTAGCAAAGCACAATTGCTTGAAAATAATCCTCATTACAAGAACTTTGCTGCTTTTAAAAACAATAATATCTACACGGCTTCTACTAAAAGAGGCGTAAAAGGAGGAGTTGTGTATTATGAATTAGGACCAACAAGACCTGATTTAATTTTACAAGACCTCATTAAAATTACAAATCCTGAACTATTACCCAATTATACGTTGACATTTTTTGAGCAAATGAAATAATAAAATCTTATTCTTTTTTTTCAAGTGCTACTTCTCTTAAATACAAGTAAAACGGAAAAGAAAAAGCTACTGCAATTAAGAAAGTTAGAGGAATAATAACCCACCAAGCTTTAACTTTTAATTTTCTTGCATCTGGGATAAACCACACAAAAAACGTTAAAACAACTACAGTTAAATCTGCACCAAAAGATTTCCCTGCAAAATTAGATTGAGCCAACTCAAAGAAATGAACAAGGGAAGCCTCCTCATAAGTCATAAAATATTGAATATTGTAAAACCAAGTATAACTAATACCTATGAAGGAAATGATAAGAAAGATGTATTTACGTTTCATATAGTTTATAATTTATTTAAAAAAACTAATTAAAATAGTGTGATTTGCCCATCATCTGAAGCGTTTTTTTCTTCATCTGTAGGTTCTTTACTTATAGTAGTTGATGGATGTGTATTTTCAGAAGTTGAAATCACCTCCTCTTCTACTACTTCTACTTCTTCAACTACCAGCTCTTCCGGTTCTTCATAAGGTAAAGAGGCCAGTAAATTTACTTGTTTTATTTTATCGGTAGTAAGCTGATTTCCTTGTGCTTTTAATCCTTTTACAGCAATAAATTCTTCAAAGTTTATTTCTTTTTTATCAAGAGATCGTTTAGAAAAGATAACCTCAGCTACAGGTCTATAGTCTACAACAATAATTTCTAATTGTGATTTTGAATGTTCAGATATAAAAACTTCCTCTTTTTCTTCAGTTTCAATTAAAAAACGCTTCACATAATAGCGCTCTTTCTCACCATCATAATAAATTACTGATATTGGCTTTTTTGGTTTCCATTTTTCAAGAACAATCATATCATCCTCAAAATGCATCTGTAAATCTGGTGTAACAGCTTTAATTTTTCCAGATTGAGTAGCTATTAATATCTTGTCTTCGGCTCTAAATTCACCCAGTAGTTCTCCTCTGGCGTCTACATTAAGTCTTTGTACAGCATCATCAAACCATATCTTTCTTGGTTTTAATGTAGAAACTCCTGAAGATTTAAATTCAACTTTTCTAATGGCAAATTTTGTAATAGTATTTCCTCTAACTCCTCTTCCTTTTACAGCTAAATCAGCAAAATCTATGTCCCATTTTAATTTTTTTATGCTTCCAACTGCACGTAACAAAACGGTAACAACTTCAGCCTCTCCATTGGGATTAGCAGTGAAATAATGAACCATTGTATTGGATTTACCAGGAGTAAGATCATAATCCTTATCTCGGGTTACTCCTGTCACAGAAAAACGTTTCATATAACTAGCTCCTCCTTTACCATCTCTGTACATCATGTTATAAACAGTTCTGGTATCTTTCTTTTTAAATACTGCTAAATGAATAATATCTTTTCCCACAAATGTCTTAGAGGCTACTTTGGTAACAATCATCTTACCATCTTTCTTAAAAACGATGATATCGTCTATATCCGAACAATCTGTAACATACTCGTTTTTTCGTAGAGAGGTACCTACAAAACCTTCTTCCCTATTCACGTAAAGTTTTGTATTTCTGATAACTACTTTCGTGGCAATAATATCCTCAAAACTTCTTATTTCAGTTTTTCGTCCTTTGTCTTTGCCGTAAGTAGTTTTTAAACGTTTAAAATAATCTATCGCATAAGTTATCAAGTTATTTAGGTACTCCTTTACTTGAGCTATTTTTTCTTCTAAACCCTCTATAAATTGTTTAGCTTTATCGATATCAAATTTTGAGATTTTCTTAATTCTAATTTCAGTTAAACGAACAATATCCTCCTCAGTAATGGCTCGTTTTAAGTGTTTAACATGCGGTTTTAATCCTAAGTCTATTGCTTTAATAACACCCTGCCATGTTTCTTCTTCTTCAATGTCTCGATAGATACGGTTTTCTATAAAAATTCGTTCTAAAGACGCAAAATGCCATTGTTCCTCTAATTCATGAAGTTGAATTTCAAGTTCTCTTTTTAATAAATGAACTGTATAATCAGTTGAACTTTTGAGCATTTCAGACACCCCAATAAATTTGGGTTTATGATCTTCAATAATACAACACAAAGGTGAAATTGAATTTTCACAATTGGTAAATGCATACAGTGCATCTATGGTTTTATCGGGAGATATATTCGCTGGTAAATGAACTAATATCTCAACATTAGCAGCGGTATTATCCTCAATTTTCTTGATTTTAATTTTGCCTTTATCGTTCGCTTTTATGATACTATCTATTAGCGATGATGTTGTTGTAGCAAAAGGAATTTCTGTAATTACCAGCGTTTTTTTATCTAATTGTGAAATTTTAGCTCTAACGCGAACTTTCCCTCCTCGTTTACCGTCATTATAATTGGAGAAGTCAGCTATCCCACCAGTCAGAAAATCTGGAAGAATTTTAAAACTTCTTCCTTTTAAATATTTTATTGAAGCATCTATTAATTCTATGAAATTGTGAGGTAATATTTTAGTAGATAATCCAACAGCTATACCCTCTGCTCCTTGAGCCAATAGTAAAGGGAACTTAACCGGCAAATTAACAGGTTCTTTTTTACGTCCGTCATAAGAGGCTTGCCATTCGGTAGTTTTTGGGTTAAAAACAACATCTAATGCAAATTTAGATAAACGAGCTTCAATATAACGAGAGGCAGCAGCTCGGTCTCCTGTGAGTATATTACCCCAGTTACCCTGCATATCAATTAACAATTCTTTTTGCCCCATTTGCACCATAGCGTCCGCAATAGAAGCATCACCATGAGGATGATATTGCATGGTATGACCTACGATATTGGCAACTTTATTATAGCGTCCATCATCTAGATCTTTCATGGAATGCATGATTCTACGTTGTACAGGCTTAAAACCATCATTAATTCCAGGAACTGCTCTTTCTAAAATTACATAGGAAGCGTAATCCAAGAACCACTCCTTGTACATCCCAGTAACTCTTGTAATAGTTTCTGTAGATTCATTAGAATCGATATGATTTTCTGCAGATTCTTTATCTTCTTCGTAGTCGTTAATTTCTTCACTCATCTTTTATACTTCCTCAACAATATCTAATTCAACTTTTAAATTTTCAATAATAAACTTTTGTCTATCTGGAGTGTTTTTTCCCATGTAAAACTGCAACATTTGATCTATAGACATTTCTTTATCTAACATTACTGGATCTAATCGAATGTCATCACCAATAAAATGAACAAACTCATTAGGAGAAATCTCACCAAGCCCTTTAAATCTTGTGATTTCAGGCTTCCCTTTCAATTTTTCTATGGCATTTCGTTTTTCTTCCTCTGAATAACAGTAATACGTTTGCTTTTTATTTCTCACTCTAAATAATGGCGTTTCTAGAATATATAAGTGTCCTTCTTTAATTAACTCAGGAAAGAATTGAAGAAAGAAAGTGATTAATAGCAATCTGATGTGCATTCCATCCACATCAGCATCGGTGGCTATTACAATATTATTATAACGAAGATCCTCTAAACCATCCTCAATATTTAATGCAGCTTGCAATAAATTAAACTCCTCATTTTCGTACACAATTTTTTTAGATAAACCGTAGGAATTTAATGGCTTCCCTTTTAAACTAAAGACAGCTTGAGTATTTACATTTCTAGATTTTGTAATAGATCCAGAAGCAGAATCTCCCTCAGTAATAAATAGAGTCGTTTCTAAATGTGCTTCCTTTTTAATATCGCCTAGATGTACTCTACAATCACGTAATTTCTTGTTGTGTAAGCTAGCTTTTTTTGCTCTATCTCTAGCTAATTTTCGAATACCTGAAAGCTCTTTTCGTTCTTTTTCGGCTTGCAATATTTTTTTCTGAATACTCTCTGAAACAGCAGAATTCTTGTGTAAATAATTATCTAACTGTGTTTTTAAAAAATCATTAATATAGGTTCTTACAGTGGGTAAACCACCCCCCATTTCGGTAGAACCTAATTTTGTTTTTGTCTGACTTTCAAAAACAGGTTCCATTACTTTAATAGCAATAGCCGATATAATAGATTTTCTAATATCTGACGCCTCAAAATTTTTACCATAAAACTCTCTAATAGTTCTTACCAGCGCCTCTCTAAAGGCAGATTGATGAGTTCCTCCTTGAGTGGTATGTTGACCATTGACAAAAGAATGGTATTCTTCAGAATATTGAGTTTTACTGTGAGTTATGGCTACTTCTATATCATTTCCCTTCAAATGAATGATAGGATAAAGCATGTCGTCTTTATTGTTGTTGTCCTCCAATAAATCTTTCAATCCATTTTCTGAGAAGAATTTTTCACCATTAAAAATAATAGTCAGTCCTGGATTGAGGTACACGTAATTTTTTAGCATTTTAGCTACGTACTCACTCCTAAATTTATAATTTTTAAAAATCACTTCGTCTGGGATAAAGGATACTTTTGTTCCTTTTCTTCTGGAAGATTCCTCTAATAATTCTTTGTTTATTAAATTACCTTGTTCAAATTCAGCTGAAGCAGATTTATGATCCCTATTAGATTCAACTCTAAAAAAAGAGGACAACGCATTTACGGCTTTTGTTCCAACACCATTTAATCCTACAGATTTTTTAAACGCTTTGGAATCATACTTACCACCAGTATTCATTTTAGAAACTACATCAACAACTTTACCCAATGGAATCCCTCTACCATAATCTCTCACCGAAACTTTACTGCCTTGAATAGAAATTTCGATGGTCTTTCCAGCTCCCATTACATACTCATCAATAGAATTATCAAGTACTTCTTTAACTAATATATAAATTCCATCATCTGGAGAAGATCCATCACCTAATTTTCCAATATACATACCAGGTCTCATTCTAATATGTTCTTTCCAATCTAGCGAGCGGATATTATCTTCTGTATACTTAGTCTGTTGAGTCATAAAATCTTTCTACTATTTTGTAGCCTTGCTAAAATAGGATTTCTCATCAAAAATTAAAATGGTCAAGTACATTAGTTATCAACAGATTTTACACTGCTTGAAACAGTAAATATTTTACAGAATATAACAATATGTTGTATTTTTAAACAAATACTTTTTAAAGAACTTATTGTTATAATTTTGGTTCAAATTAAACCAAATGAACAACGAACATTTATTAGATTTAGCCAATAAATACGGAAGCCCATTGTATGTGTATGATACAGATATTATTGCCTCTCAATACAGAAGAATTACAGATGCTTTTGAAAAAGTAGAACAGTTACAATTAAATTATGCTGTAAAAGCCTTATCTAATATAAATATCCTGCGTTTTTTTAAAAATCTCGGAGCTGGCCTAGACACAGTATCTATTCAAGAAGTAAACTTAGCATTGTCGGTTGGAGTAGATCCTAAGAAAATTATTTATACACCCAACGGTGTTTCTTTAGAGGAGATAGAAAATGTTGCTAAAAAAGGGGTTCAAATTAATATAGATAATCTTTCAATTTTAGAACTATTTGGACAAAAACACCCTGAAATACCTGTTTGCATTAGAATTAATCCTCATATAATGGCTGGCGGGAATAGTAAGATATCGGTTGGTCACATAGATTCAAAATTTGGAATTTCTGTTCATCAAGTTCCACATATTAAACGAGTTGTTGAAAATACAGGAATGCATGTAAATGGAATTCATATGCACACAGGGTCAGATATCTTAGATATTGACACCTTTTTACGAGCAACAGAAATTTTATTTGATGTGGCTAAAAAATTCAAAACCATTGATTTTATTGACTTCGGTAGTGGTTTTAAAGTACCTTACAAAGAAGGAGATATTTCTACTGATATTGAGCAACTAGGTCTTCAACTTACGGAGAGGTTTAATTCATTCTGTAAAGATTTTGGTAAAAAAGTCACCTTAATGTTTGAGCCAGGAAAATTTTTAGTTTCCAAAGCTGGAAACTTTCTTGCTAAAGTAAATGTTGTAAAACAAACCACATCTACAGTTTTTGCTGGAATTGATAGTGGATTTAACCATTTAATAAGACCTATGATGTATGACTCGTATCATCATATTACAAATATCTCTAACCCTAATGGAAGAGACCGTTATTACTCTGTGGTCGGTTATATCTGTGAAACAGACACCTTTGGCTCTAACAGAAGGATAAGTGAAATTTCGGAAGGTGATATCTTATGTTTTGAAAACGCTGGTGCCTATTGTTTTTCTATGGCATCAAATTACAATTCAAGATACAGACCCGCAGAAGTAATGATCTATAATAATGATGATTATTTAATTAGAGAAAGGGAAACTTTTGAAGATCTTGTAAAAAATCAAAAAATTATTGAATTTTAGGTACTAATCTTATTACTTTTATTTTTACTAAATAAATTAATGAGATTACAACTTTCTACTAATTCAGACATCCACAAAATCCTGCATATTATTAATGATGCAAAAGTGTATCTAAAATCTCAAAAAATAGATCAATGGCAGCACGGGTACCCAAATAAATCACAAATAGAAAGGGATATAGACAATAACGAAAGTTATGTGCTTACAAATGATGCTAATCAGGTAATAGCTACATCCATGTTTAGTATACGTCCTGAGCCTACTTATAAATTTATTGATGGGAAGTGGAAAATTAAAGAGTCTGAAAAGTATGGCGTAATACACAGATTAGCCATAGATAAAAATCACAGAAAAAAAGGAATAGCCTCATTTATATTAAATGAGTTTCATCAACAATTAATTAAACAACAAATTAGAAGTTTAAAGATAGATACCCATGAAGACAATCATGAAATGCAATATTTAGTAAAAAAATTAGGTTATGTATATTGCGGTATTATTTTCACCGAATACAATGCAAAAAGATTCGCATTTGAAAAAGTGATTTTTTAGATTATTTTGACTGTACAATTAATCAAAATTTATTAATTCCATAGATGAAGGTTTGTATTGCTGAAAAACCTAGTGTAGCTAGAGAAATTGCATCAATATTAGGAGCTAACTCAAAAAAAGAAGGGTATTATGAAGGAAACGGCTATGCTGTTACCTATACTTTTGGACATTTGTGTACCTTATTAGAACCCAAAGATTATAAGCCTCACTGGAAAAGCTGGGATTTAAATAATTTACCCATGCTGCCAGAACGCTTTACTACAAAAGTTACTAATGATTCTGGTATAAAAAAACAATTCAGCATTATAAAGACTTTATTTGAAAAAGCAACCCTTGTTATTAATTGTGGTGATGCCGGAACAGAAGGAGAACTCATTCAGCGTTGGGTAATTAATCAATGTGGCTATAAAGGAAAAGTAAAACGTTTATGGATTTCATCACTTACTCAAGAGGCTATTAACGAAGGATTTAAAAATTTGAGACCCTCTGAACACTATGACAACTTATACTATGCAGGTTTTTCAAGGGCAATTGGAGATTGGCTTTTGGGGTTAAATGCTACACGTTTATATACCGTAAAATATGGAGGCTATAAGCAAGTATTATCTGTTGGAAGAGTTCAAACTCCTACTCTGGCCATGTTGGTAAATCGTTTTAAAGAAATTACTAATTTTAAACCTCAACCCTATTGGGAACTTCAAACTAGCTACAGAAATACACTTTTTAATTATGAAGACGGACGTTTTCTTAAAAAAGAAGACGGACAAGTATTAGCAGATAAAGTAAAAAAATCTGATTTCGAAATTGTTTCAGTTACCAAAAAGAAAGGAAAAGAATACGCGCCAAAATTATTTGATTTAACCGGTCTTCAAGTCTATTGCAATAACAAATTTGGGTTTTCTGCAGATGAAACTTTAAAAATAGTTCAAAAATTATACGAAATGAAAGTAGTTACCTACCCAAGAGTTGATACTACTTTTTTGCCTAATGATATATATCCTAAGATTTCAGGAATTCTATCTAAGCTCACTAACTACAATCAACTAACAAAAGAGCTTTTGGGAAGTAAAATAAAGAAGTCTAAACGTGTTTTTGATGATAAAAAAGTCACAGATCACCACGCCATCATTCCTACAGGAATTCAAGGAAATTTACAATACAATCAACAGCAAGTATATGATATCATAACTCGGAGATTTATTGGAGTATTTTACCCAGATTCAGAGGTTTCTAATACAGCTGTGCTAGCTAAAGCAGCTGAAGTTCCCTTTAAAACAACCGGAAAAGAAATCTTAACTAAAGGCTGGCGAATTGTTTTTGAAAGAGAAGATAATACCATAAAAAAAGAACTAAATCAACAATCAATATTACCCACATTTATAAAGGGTGAAAAAGGAACTCACGAACCTTCATTTACCGAAAAAGAAACAAAACCACCTAGAAACTTTAGTGAAGCAAGTTTATTAAGGGCTATGGAAACCGCTGGAAAACAAGTAGATGACGATGAAATGAGAGAATTAATGAAAGAAAACGGTATTGGGAGACCTTCCACAAGAGCAAGTATTATAGAAACCTTGTTCAGAAGAAAATATATAGAGAGAAAAAAGAAGTTGGTACTACCTACCCAGACAGGAATTGATCTAATAAATTTAATTGACAATGAATTGTTAAAATCTGCTGAATTAACTGGACGCTGGGAAAAGCGTTTGAAAGAAATTGAACGAGGTGAGTTTAAAGCGGGAACTTTCATCAATAACATGAAGAAAATGGTGGATGAGTTGGTTTATGAGGTTCGTTCTAATAAAAGTAATGTCAGAATATCTCATACTCAAATTAATAAAAAAACGAAACAAAAAAAAGCAGTTCCTAAAAAACTAGTTGCAAATAAAAAATGTCCAAAATGCGATACAGGACAATTATTAAAAGGTTCAAAAGCTTTTGGGTGTTCTAATTACAATAATTCTTGCGACTTTTTAATGCCTTTCCAATTTTTAGGTAAAAAGATTTCAGAAAATCAACTACTTAGGTTGTTAGATAAAAAATCTACCACCAATTTAAAAGGATTTAAAACTGAAACTGGAAAAGTTGAAGGAATAATTCGTTTAGATGAAGCATTTAAATACAAGTTGGAACCTAAGAAAATTACAACACCATCAACCTCAACCATATCTTGTCCAAAATGTAAAAAAGGAACTGTACTAAGAGGTAAAAATGCATACGGTTGTTCTCATTACAAAGAAGGATGTAATTTTGTTTTTACTTTTGAAAAAGTTAAAGAAATTGCCAATGGTAAACCACTTACAAAAGAACTTGTTTTGAAAATTATATCAAGTTAATCTATCATTGTTTTTAAATATAGTTTTTCAACTTTAGCTCTGGCCCAAGGTGTCGTTCTCAAAAACTTTAAACTAGATTTATAAGTAGGATTGTTCTTGAAAGCATTTATATTTAAAATATCACCCAATTCTTCCCATCCATACTCTAAATATAATTCCTCTAACATAGTGGCTAATTTTATTCCATGAAGAGGGTTGTTTGGTTGTTCTTTACTCATTAGTATTCAAATTATAAGTGATCAAGGTTAAGCAATGTAACATACTAGATTCAAACTACTAAAAGCTATTTTATCATAAGACAAAACTATTCATTTTTAATTAACTTAGCAGTGTATACAATACACATTAATTATGAAGAGATGTATCTCCTTACTATTGATTTTTACAACTTTAAGTTCTGGTTTAGCACAACAAACTAACTTTTCTAAACAAGATACATTAAGAGGCAGTATTACTCCCGAGAGAGTTTGGTGGGATTTACTTCACTATAATTTAGATTTTAAAGTATCTCCTTCCTCAAAAAGTATTGAAGGTAGTAATCTCATTCGCTATGAAGTTTTAAGTCAAAATCAGCTCATGCAAATTGATTTACAACCACCCATGGAAATTACATCTGTATTAGAAAATAACAAAGAATTAAACTATAACCGAGAGGGCAATGTTTATTATGTTCAGTTAAAAAAAAATCAACAAATTGGAGCAATAAATGAAATTACAATTCATTTTAAAGGTGCTCCAAAAATTAGCAATAATCCTCCATGGGATGATGGTTTTACTTGGGGAAAAGACAACAATGGAACTGATTTTATAGCTACTTCCTGTCAAGGAGGTGGCTCCAGTATTTGGTGGCCATCTAAAGACCACATGTATGATGAACCAGACCAAGGTATTGAGTTAAGTATCACTGCTCCAAAACATCTAATAAGTGTTTCAAATGGTAGACACATTCAAACAAAAGAAAACTCCAATAAAACCAACACTTCTACCTGGAAGGTTATTAACCCGATTAATAATTATGGAGTCAATATAAATATTGGTGATTATGTTCATTTTACAGAAGAATATAAAGGAAAAAAAGGAGTGTTAGATTGTGATTATTATGTTGTATCCTACAATCTAGAAAAGGCAAAAAAACAATTTAAAGAAGTATCTAGAACCTTAGAAGCATTTGAGCACTGGTTTGGACCCTACCCTTTTTATGAGGATAGTTATAAATTGGTAGAAGTACCGTATTTAGGAATGGAACATCAAAGTTCTGTTACCTATGGTAACGGGTATAAAAATGGCTACAAAGGAATTGATTTAAGTGGAACAGGTTGGGGTTTAAAATTTGACTTTATTATCGTTCATGAAAGTGGTCATGAATGGTTTGCAAATAACATTACCAATATAGACATAGCAGATATGTGGATCCATGAGAGTTTTACTGCCTATTCAGAAAATTTATTCTTAGACTATCATTTTGGAACAGAAGCTAGTAACGCATATGTAACTGGTACACGTAAAAATATTCAAAATGATAAACCGATTATTGGAAATTACAATGTAAACAATAGTGGCTCTAGTGACATGTATTACAAAGGTGCTAATATGTTGCATACATTACGTCAAATTATAGACAATGACAAAAAATGGCGTTCAATATTAGTAGGACTAAATAAAGATTTTTATCACCAAACTGTGACAACACTTCAGATAGAAAACTACATAGACAAGTATTTTGAAATAGATTTAAAACCCTTTTTTAATCAATATTTAAGAACTATAAAGATCCCTACTTTAGACTATAAACTAGAAAATAATAACTTACTATACAAATGGTCTAATGTGGTAGATGGCTTTTCAATTCCTATAAAAGTATTTATTAATTCTTCCTCGCAATGGATAAGACCGACTAGCCGTTGGAAAAAGCTTTTATCAGATAAAAAAATCAACAGTTTTTCAGTAGATAACAACTTTTATATTGAAAGAGAAAACAAGTCAGATTAAATCTTTTTAATTTAATATTAATTGATAATTTTACAGCCACAAAATTATACATTAATGAAAAATACAGCACTAACAAAAATTCACGAATCTTTAGGGGCAAAAATGGTTCCGTTTGCAGGATATAATATGCCTGTTCAATATGAAGGAGTAACAGCAGAGCATTTAACTGTTAGAAGTGCTGTTGGTGTTTTTGATGTAAGTCATATGGGTGAGTTTTTAGTTGAGGGAACAGAAGCGCTAACTTTACTTCAAAAAGTGACCTCAAATGATGTATCAAAATTAGCAATTGGTGATGCTCAGTATTCTTGTTTCCCGAATGATATAGGTGGAATAGTTGATGACTTAATTTGCTACAGAATAAAAGAACAAACATACCTTCTTGTTGTTAATGCGTCTAACATAGAAAAAGATTGGAACTGGATTCAAAAATACAACGAAGGCATTGGTGCAGCATTAAAAAATATTTCTGATGATTATTCTTTATTAGCTATTCAAGGACCTAAAGCCATAGAAGCTATGCAGTCTTTAACCTCTGTTAATTTATCTGAAATTCCGTTTTATAAATTTAAAATAGGTGATTTTGCAGGTATTGAACATGTTATTATTTCAGCAACAGGCTACACAGGTTCTGGTGGTTTTGAAATTTATGTTAAAAATGACCAAGTAGAACAATTGTGGGAACAAGTATTTGTGTCTGGTGCTTCTTATGGCATTAAACCAATTGGCCTAGCTGCTAGAGACACACTTCGATTAGAAATGGGGTATTGTTTATATGGAAATGATATTAATGACACTACATCTCCTTTAGAAGCAGGATTAGGATGGATTACCAAATTTACCAAAGATTTTGTAAACTCAGATCATTTAAAAGCTCAAAAAGAGACTGGTATTACTAAAAAATTAGTTGCCTTTGAACTTACTGAAAGAGGTATCCCAAGGCATGACTATGCTATTGTAGATGTTGAAGGAAAACAAATTGGTGTGGTTACTTCGGGTACTATGAGTCCCTCTTTAAGGAAGGGGATTGGAATGGGATATGTACCTAAAGAAATTTCAAGACCAGGAACTAAAATTTTTATTCAAGTCCGAAAAAAACAAATCCCTGCAACTATTATAAAATTACCTTTCTATAAAGGATAGATATAAAAAAGCCTATTACAAATTGCAATAGGCTTTTTATTATAGTATGGATCTTAATTAGAAATCAAAACTAAATACTTTAGCTACACATTAAATCTAAAGTGCATCACATCTCCGTCTTGCACAACATATTCTTTTCCTTCTACTCTCATTTTTCCAGCTTCTTTTACCTTAGCTTCTGTTCCAAAAGTTACATAATCTTCATAACTGATGGTTTCTGCTCTAATAAAACCCTTTTCAAAATCAGTATGGATAACTCCGGCTGCTTGTGGTCCGGTAGCTCCAATTTGAATTGTCCAAGCTCTTACCTCCTTTACACCTGCAGTAAAATAAGTTTGAAGGTTTAATAACTTATAAGCAGAACGAATTAAACGAGAAACACCTGCTTCTTCTAGTCCTATATCTTCTAAGAATAACTGACGTTCATCGTAATCCTCTAATTCTGTAATATCTGCTTCTGTTCCTACTGCTAAAACAATAACTTCCGCATCTTCATTTTTTACCGCCTCTTTTACTTGGTCTACATACCCATTTCCGGTTACTGCAGAATTTTCATCAACATTACAAACATATAAAACAGGTTTTGACGTAATAAACTGTAATGGAGCAATAAATTCATGCTCTTTTTCAGAAAAATCAATAGCTCTTACAGAAATTCCTTGTAATAAAGTTTCTTCAATTTTTAACAAAACAACTAATTCTGCCTGAGCTTCTTTATTTCCTGTTTTTGCAGTTCTTTTAACACGCTCTAGACGTTTCTGAACAGTTTCTAAATCTTTTAGTTGTAACTCAATATCGATTGTTTCTTTATCTCTTACTGGATCAATTGAACTATCTACATGTATAATGTTATCATTATCAAAACATCTCAATACATGTAATAGAGCATCAGTTTCACGAATATTGGCTAAAAATTGATTTCCCAATCCCTCACCTTTACTAGCTCCTTTAACCAACCCTGCAATATCTACAATTTCTACAGTAGCAGGAATCACTTTTTCTGGATTTACTAATTCCTCTAATTTTTCCAAGCGAGTATCTGGAACATTAACTACACCAATATTTGGTTCTATGGTACAAAATGGAAAATTAGCACTTTGTGCTTTCGCATTGGATAAACAATTAAATAAGGTTGATTTTCCAACGTTTGGTAATCCTACAATTCCAGCTTTCATAAATCTTATAATTTCGGTTGCAAATATAATTGTTTTATCACAAAAAAAATCCCGAAAAATCGGGATTAGATATGATCTATTTTTTTGGTTTAATCTTGGTGCATGAATTTTTGTTTACCCAACAATTCTTCCTCTGTCTCAACATTATCTTCATCTGGTACGCAACAATCTACAGGGCATACTGCAGCACATTGTGGCTCTTCATGAAAACCAACACATTCAGTACACTTATCTGCTACTATATAATAAATTTCATCAGAAATTGGCTCCTGTTCTTCATCAGAATTTATTGCATTCCCATTAGGAAGAATTACATCTCCAGTTAAGTCTGTTCCATCTGAAAACTTCCAATCATCTGCTCCTTCATAAATAGCTGTGTTAGGGCATTCGGGCTCACAAGCACCACAATTTATACATTCGTCTGTAATGATAATAGCCATTTTTATTCTCTTTAGTTTGTGTAACTTTGCAATGCAAAAATAACCTCTAAAAAGGTAGGAACCAAAAATAATGAGTAGTATTCAAAGTAGAATAAATGCTTTTGTAGCATTAGG